>Ga0316208_1002025_pt1 | contig 17415 bp, 28 predicted proteins | sample 3monopyrite_MG_FD_204944 | JGI IMG/M metagenome (GOLD analysis project Ga0316208, IMG submission 204944) | Microbial mat bacterial communities from mineral coupon in-situ incubated in ocean water Damariscotta River, Maine, United States -... | ecosystem: Environmental > Aquatic > Marine >...
CCCTTGAGTCCGGCCGACGATCAGCGCCCGCTATTGCTGGTGGATTCTTCCTGGCGTGACCTGCCGCGCATGCTGTCGACGGTGGAGGGCACCTTCCATCGGCGTTCTTTGCCAGGTGGCTTAGTCACCGCCTATCCGCGCAAGAGCCGCTTATTCGAGGACCCCTTGGCTGGCTTGGCCAGTATCGAAGCGCTGCATGCCGCCCTGGCGATGTTGGGCCATCGCGATGACAGCTTGCTTGATGGCTATCACTGGGCCAGTTCTTGGCTGGAGCAAAACCAGGCGGCACTGCCCTCGCGGGTATCCTAGCGCGGGTGACGCGCCTCGAGCTGATCCGAAACTTCGGCATCCTTGCCCACATTGATGCGGGCAAGACCACGGTGAGCGAACGCATTCTGTTCGCAACCGGCATCGAGCATCGGATGGGGGAGGTGCATGACGGCACCGCGACCATGGATTGGATGGCGGAAGAGCGCGAGCGCGGCATCACCATCGGCGCGGCGGTGACCCACTGTCCCTGGAAGGGATATGAATTGCCGCTGATTGATACACCCGGCCACGTCGACTTCAGCGCCGAGGTCGTGCGTTCGCTTCGTGTCCTAGATGGCGCGATCGTGGTGTTGGATGCCGTCGCTGGGGTACAGGCGCAAACCGAAACCGTGGTCCGTCGGGCGCGAGAACAGGGGCTTCCGTTGTTGCTCTTCGTCAACAAAATGGACCGCCTTGGCGCCGATTTTGCCCGCGCCGTGGCCGATGCCCAAGCCAAGCTGCATCCTGGTGTGGTCCAAGTGCAGTTGCCCGCCTGGGATGGGGAGCGTTTCTGCGGCATCATCGATTTGCTCAGCGAGCAGCTCGTGCAGTGGGAGCCCGGGAGTACCGAAATGGCGCCCATGGCGGTGCCCATTCCGGAAGCGCTGCGCGAGTCCACTGCTGCCGCTCGGGAAAGCCTTTGCTCTACGGTGGCCGAGGGCGACGAAGAATTGGAAAACCTCTTCTTAGAGTCTGGGGATCTTCCGCAAGAGACTTTGCTCGCAGCCTTGCGCCGCGCCACTTTGGCTCGTCGTCTCGTTCCGGCCTTTGCCGGGAGTGCTTTGCAGCAAATCGGGGTGACCGCCTTGCTTGATGGCGTGGTGTCCTTCTTGCCCTCGCCGCTCGACCGCGAGCCGCTGATGGTGCGCGAGGCCGGAAGCGGGCGCGAAGTCGAGCTTCCCCCCGATCCGCAAGCACCGCCAGCTCTGCTGGTGTTCAAGTTGCATCATGAGCGCCATGGCGAGCTCGCCTTTCTGCGCGTCTTTGCCGGCTCCATCGATGAGGGCGACGCCTTGCTCAACTGTCGCACTGGCGAGCGCATTCGACTGCAACCTTTGCTGCGGCTGCATGCCGACCATCGCGAACGCCTAGCCTCGGCCGGCCCCGGAATGTTGGTCGCGGTGCAGGGAGTCCATGGTGTCCGCACCGGAGACACTCTGTGCGCTCCCGAGCGGCAGCTGTTGTTGGCGCCATTGGCCTTTCCCGATCCGGTCATCGCTCAGACCGTCGAAGCGCGTGATGCCACTCGCCACGATGAGCTAGAGCCACTCCTGGACATGCTCACTCTGGAGGATCCCACCCTGTCTTGGTCCACCGATGAGGACAGTGGATTGCACCTGTTGAGCGGAATGGGGGAGCTGCACCTCGAAGTCGCTCTCCATCGCCTGGAGAGGGATTTCGGATTGCCGGTTTTGGCCAGCAGCCCCCAGGTCAAGCTGGTAGAGACGATTCGCCAGGCGGAGCGCGCCAAGGGCTGGCTGGAACTTCCCAGTGAGCCCCCGTTAAGGGTCGACGTCGAACTGGAAATTCGCCCAGAGGAGGGGGAGGCTCCTGTTTTGGAGCTGGCTCCAGGGCTCAAACCGCTCCCTCCAGCCTGCTTGGCCGCACTGCAGGCGGCAGATGCCCTCCAGGGTTGGCCCGGGCCAGGAGGCCATGCGCTGGGTTATTGCCGCGTCATTCTGCATTCCTGGAAGCTGGATCCACCGCACCTGACACTGCCACCGGGGGCACTTCAGGGCGCGATGCAGAACGCCCTGTGGCGCGGACTGCAGGCGGATATGCAGTTGATGGAGCCGCGCATGCGCCTGATTGTGCGCGCTCCCGAGGAAACCCTATCTGCGGTTCTGGCCGACCTTCAGCAGCGTCACGCGGAGATAGAATCTCTGGATCAGGAAGAGGGCTGGGCCAAGGTTCACGCTCGCGTCGCGATGGCTCATTTCCTCGCCTATTCGACCTCCCTGCGCTCGCAAACCAAGGGCCGAGGCGAGTTCCACTTGGAGCCCGATGGCTACATGCCACGGTCCATTCGCTAGGCGCGCCGGTTTTCTGCCGAAATGGGCTGAAATAGGGGAAAAAGGCCGTTTCGAGCCTTGACCGAGGGTCAGGGCCCCGTAGAATACTCGGCCCCATTTTTGGGAAAGCCCCGGCAAATCTGGACCTAACTGCGGAATCCCCGTAGCGGATAGAGGACCCGGGGCTTGAAGTCCATCTACACATGGCGAACCGCATTCAGATCCGACTCGAAGCCTACGATCACGAGGCCATCGATCAGGCCACGGAATCGATCATCGAAGCCGCGCGCCTGACGGGGGTGAAGGTCTCTGGCCCCATCCCTCTTCCGACACGCATCGAGCGCTACACCGTGTTGCGCTCTCCGCACGTAAACAAGAAGGCACGCGAGCAATTTGAGATCCGCACTCACAAGCGGCTCATGTACTTGCTCGAGCCGACTCCGCAGACCATCGACGTGCTCAACCGACTCGTCTTGTCTGCCGGTGTCGACGTCCGCATCAAACTGTAGACGTTGACCATCCTCCCGCATGATCCGCCAGGATCCTCTGCGATTTTCCCGACCTGGAAAGCGGGGCAACACCAATGACTCAAAATAAATTCCTGTTAGCACGTAAGAAGGGCATGACTCAGTTCTTCCGCGAGGACGGCTCTGTCGTTCCCGTGACGGTCCTTGAGGCCGGCCCGTGCACTGTGACCGGTCTCCGCGAGCCGGAGCGCGATGGCTACACCGCCGTCCAGATCGGTTTCATTCCTGCGCGTGATAAGCACGTCAACAAGCCGCAGTTGGTCGCCGCCGAAAAGGCTGGCGTTAAGGCTCACCGCGTCTTGCGTGAATTCCGCGTTCCTGAGCTCACCAACTACGAAGTTGGCCAAGAACTCAACAGCTCCGTGTTCGAGACCGGCGATATCGTCGATGTTGTCGGCACCTCGAAGGGCCGCGGTTTCGCCGGTACCATCAAGGCACACAACTTCGCACGTGGTAACGAAACGCACGGCTGTATGAACGTGCGTCGTCCTGGCTCGATTGGCCAGTGCGCTTATCCGGGGCGCGTCTTTAAGGGACAGCGCATGGGTAAGCACTTTGGTGCTGCACGTCGCACCGTGAAGAACCTCGTCATTGAGTCGGTAGATGCTGAAAAGGGCCTCTTGCTGGTTCGTGGCGGCATTCCTGGTCCGCCGAACGGCCTGATTCAGGTCGCCACCGCCAAGACACCTAAGCCAAGGAAGAAGTAGTCATGGTTTCCGTCCCTACCTACGACGTGGCTTCCGCCAAGGCCGGCAAGACTGAGGTCTCGCTCGCACTCGGTGAGCAGCTGCTCTACCGCACCATGAAAGATGCGGTCGTGATGTACAACAGCAACCGTCGCCAAGGCGATGCGCACACCAAGACGCGCACCGAACTGGCCGGCCACGCGAAGAAGCCGTGGAAGCAGAAGAAGACTGGCCGCGCCCGCGCCGGTGACCGCCGCAGCCCGTTGTGGGTTGGTGGTGCCACCACCTTCGGTCCACGCAACACGCGCCGCTGGGTTTATCACCTGCCGCAGCGTCAGCGCCTTGTCGCCCTTGGCTCTGCTTTGCAGGGCAAGCTGGTCGACAACGAAGTTCAGGTCGCTTCTGGCCTGAGCTTTGATAAGCCATCCACGAAGTCTGCCCAGGCCATCATCGATGGTTGCGGCATGAAGGGTTCGGTGTTGGTTGTGCTCAAGGAGCAGAACGACACCACCTGGAGAAGCTTCCGCAACTTGGAGCGCGTCAGCGTGCGCCCAGCCAGCGATGTCAACGCTTACGACCTGCTTGCTCACAAGTGGGTGCTCGCGGAAGAAGGTGCCCTTGAGGTCCTCGCCGCTCGTCTCCCACAAGCGAAGTGAGGCCTGACTAATGCAAAAGAGCGAAGCATTCCAACTGATCCTGAAGCCCGTGCTGACTGAGAAAAGCACCTGGGAGCAGGAAAACCGCAACTCCTACCGCTTTGAAGTGGCAGGGGGCGCCAACCGCATCGAGATCGCGCAAGCCATCGAAATGCTGTTCGAGGTCAAGGTGGACTCCGTCAACACCATGATCCGTTCGGGTAAGACTCGCCGTCGTGGCGCTAGTGTCTTCGCCCAGTCCCCCCGCAAGATTGCCATCGTCAAGCTTGTGGACGGCGAAAAAATCGACCTCCTCTAAGCCAGCAAATCAGCTGACCGGAGTCCAAAATAATGGGAATTAAGTACTACAAACCGACCTCACCCGGCCGCCGCGGCGGTTCGGTGTTGGATCGGGCGGAGCTCACACGGCAGACCCCCGAGAAGAGTCTGCTTGCTCCGCTTAAGAAAAGCGGCGGTCGCAACAACCGCGGCCGTGTTACTGCTTGGCATCGTGGTGGCGGCCATAAGCGTCGTTACCGCATCATCGACTTCAAGCGCAACAAAGATGGCGTGCCGGCCACGGTTGCTCATATCGAGTATGACCCGAACCGCACCGCCTACATTGCCTTGCTGCACTACGCCGATGGCGAAAAGCGTTACATCCTCTGGCCCAAGGGTCTGAAGCAGGGCGACGAAGTTTCGTCCGGCCCAGACGCCGAGCCGAAAGTGGGCTGCTCGATGGAGCTTGGTCACCTTCCTCTCGGTATGGAGATTCACAACATTGAGTTGCGTCCTGGCCAGGGTGCCAAGATGGTCCGTACCGCTGGTGCTTCGGCGCGTTTGGCTGCCCGCGAGGGTGACTACGCGTTGATTTCTCTGCCTTCTGGAGAGCTGCGTCGCATTCACGTGCGTTGTCGCGCCACGGTGGGGGAAGTCGGCAACGCCGACCACCAAAACGTCAAGCTCGGCAAGGCCGGGCGTAGCCGCCACATGGGCAAGCGTCCGCATGTCCGTGGTGTCGCCATGTACCCCGCTGCTCACCCACACGGTGGTGGTGAGGGTCGTACCAAAGGTAAGCACCCGGTGTCACCGTGGGGCAAGCCTGCCAAAGGCCAGAAGACGCGCAACAAGCGCAAGCCTACGAACAAGTTCATCGTCCGTCGTCGCCCGAAGGGTGTTCGCTAATCTCGGATTCCCTAGCTACTACGGAGCACAGACAGCATGACTCGCAGCATCAAGAAAGGTCCTTGGATCGAGCCGCGCTTGCAGCGTAAGGTCGACAAGGCCAAGACTGCAGGTGACAAGAAGCCCATCAAGACATGGGCCCGCGCCTCAACCATCACTCCGGACTATGTCGGCATGACCTTCATGGTTCACAACGGTCGTCAGTTCCTCAAGGTGTACGTCACCGAGGACATGGTGGGTCACCGTCTCGGCGAGTTTTCGCCGACGCGCACCTTCCGCGGCCATGACAAGAAGTAATCCAAGGAAACTAGAGAGCTTCTCCCATGCAATACCGCGCATCCCACCGTTACGCCCACATGTCGGCGAAGAAGGCCCGCTCCGCAGCGGACCTGATTCGTGGCCTGGACGTGAACCGCGCCATGATTCTGCTCGAGGCCCATCCCTCGCGTGGCGCAGCCATCTTCCGCAAAGTGCTCAAGTCTGCTGTGGCTAACGCCGGTCAGAATGACACTGTGGATGTCGATACTTTGGTCGTCGCTGACGCCCGTGTCGATGAAGGTCCGCTGATTCACGGCCGACCCCGTTTCCGCCCAGGCCCCATGGGCCGCGCGATGCCTCTGCGTCGTCGCACTTCGCACTTCCGCATCGCCGTCTCTGAGAAAAACGCCAACTAATATGGGACAGAAAATCAACCCCATCGGCTTCCGCATCGGCATCAGTGAGCCTTGGCGCTCGCGCTGGTTTGCCCGCGGGAAGGACTACCCGGCCCACGTCCTCATGGACTACAAAGTGCGGCAGCTGATTAAGAAGCGCTTCCGCAAGGGCATCATTTCGCGGATTGACATCCAGCAGCGCGGCGATCGCATGACGATCACCCTGCTCGCGACCCGTAAGGGCGAAGTGATCGGACGCGGCTACGCCACGCGTGACCAACTGGTTGCGGATCTGGAAAAGATCACCGGTTTGGAAATCAAGCTCGACATCCAAGAGGTGCGCCACTGGGACCTAGATTCCCAGACTGTCGCCGAAAACTTGGCTGCCGCGATTGAGCGTCGGGTTTCGCCTCGCTACCAAATGAAGCGCATCATGGAGAACACCATGAACGCTGGTGCGCAGGGCGTCAAAATCCAAGTCTCTGGCCGCATCGATGGCAAAGAGATGAGCCGCACCATGAACACTCGCCAGGGCCGCGTGCCCTTGACGACTCTGTCCTTGCGCGTGGACTACGGCTTCTCCGAAGCCATGACGACCTACGGCGTCCTTGGCGTCAAGGTTTGGATCTTCACCGGCGAGAGCATTCGCGCCTAGGCCATCAAGCAAAGGATAAAGGAGAACACCAATGTTGATGCCGAAGAGAACCAAGTACCGCAAGTGGCACCGCGGGAAGATTAAGGGAACCTACCGCTGTCAGAAGCCTGACGGTAAGGGCCCGGCTGGTCGCAATATGCACCGCCGTTACATCATGACGCCGAACAAGCGCGTCAGCCGCGAGCAAGCCTCGCGCGGAAACACCGTTGCCTTTGGCGACTTTGGTTTGCAGGCCTTGGAGTGGTGCTGGCTCAACGCGCGCACCATCGAGGCTGGCCGTATTGCCTGTAACCGGGCAATGGGTGAGGGCCGGATGTGGATCCGCGTCTTCCCGCACAAGCCGGTGACCAAGAAGCCGCAAGAAGTGCGCATGGGTTCGGGTAAAGGCGATGTCGACCGCTGGGTCGCTGTGGTCCGTCCGGGCACTGTGATTTACGAAATCGGTGGCGTGCAGGCGGATACCGCCCGCAAAGCCTTCAACCGCGTGGCGCACAAAATGCCTGTGCGTGTGCGCATGATTGCGAAGAAAACCATCTAATCGGAGTCGAAACATGAAAGCCAATGAAATCCGCGGCAAGGAGAACAGTGAGATTCTGTTCGACACCGAAAAACTCGAGAACGAGCTCTTCGAAATGCGGTTCCGTTCCCTCACCGAGGGCAACCAGGACCCATCGAAGATCAAGCGTCATCGTCGTGACATCGCACGCATGAAGACCATCCTCCAGGAGCGCGAGCTTCAAATTCGTGGCCAGGAGCCTCGCTAAGTGCCTAGCACTTAGAGGAGATAATAATGACTGAGCAAAGTAAGCAAGAAGCCCCACGCGGCACCCGTAAGGTGCTCGTTGGCGAGGTGGTGTCCAACAAAATGGACAAGACCATCACCGTGCGCGTGGAGCGCGCGACCCAGCACGCGCTGTATCGCAAGACCATTCGCGTGCGCAAGAAGTTCTACGCACACGATGAGAGCAACGAAGCCATGGTTGGCGATCGCGTAGAGATCATGGGCACCCGCCCTCTGAGCGCCAAGAAAGCTTGGCGTTTGGTGCGGATTCTCGATAAGGCACCGCGGGAGTAATCCCAGTCCTGAAACCCAGATAAGCCAGGGAAAAAGAACATGATCCAGATGCAAACCCGTTTGACCGTCGCTGACAACAGCGGCGCCAAGGAAGTGATGTGCATCAAGGTGCTTGGTGGCTCCGGCCGCCAGTTCGCCAGCGTCGGCGATGTCGTCATTGCTTCGGTTAAGAAATCTCAGCCAGGTGCTGATATCAAGACCGGTGAAGTAGTGCGCGGCGTCATCGTCCGCACACGCCAGAAGGTCCGTCGTCGTGACGGCTCTTACGTCAAGTTCGACGGCAACGCGCTTTGCCTCGTCGACAAGGACAACAACCCGCGCGGCACTCGCATCTTTGGTGCAGTCGCGCGCGAACTTCGCGAGCGCAGCTTCATGAAGATTGTTTCGCTTGCTCAGGAGGTAGTCTGAGATGCACATCAAAGTGAATGATGAAGTGCAGGTCATGGCAGGCAACAACCGCGGTAAGCGCGGCAAAGTCATGCGGATTCTGCACAAAGAAGGCCGAGTGCTGGTCGAGGGCGTCAACGTGCGCCTGAAGAACCTGCAGAAAACCCAGGCCAATCCCCAAGGCGGTCAGGTGGAGAAGGAATTCGCCATCGACGTCTCTAACGTGCTGCTTTGGTCTGATAAGGCCGGCAAAGGCGTGCGCACCAAGATGGTCGCTGAAGGCGACAAGAAGGTCCGCGTCGGCATCCCCTGTGGCACCAAGTTCGATTGAGAATCATGTCTCGTCTCTCTGACCACTACCGCGACTCGGTCGCGCCTCAACTCAAGGAGAAGTTCTCCTTCGAGAACCCAAACGAATTGCCTCGCCTGACCAAGATTGTGGTCTCGATGGGTGTTGGCAAAGCGGTGGAAAACAAGTCGCGCATCGATGCCGCGGTCAAGGACCTCGCCATGATCACTGGTCAGAAGCCAGTGGTACGCAAGTCCACCAAGTCCGTTTCTGGTTTTCGTCTTCGTGAAGACATGCCGGTCGGCTGCATGGTGACCCTGCGCAACGCCCGTATGTTCGAGTTCATGGACCGCCTGATTTCGGTGGTTCTGCCTCGTATTCGTGACTTCCAAGGCGTCAAAGCTAACTTCGATGGTCGCGGCAACTTCAGCCTCGGTCTGACCGAGCAAAGCTTGTTCCCTGAGATTGACCTCGACCGCGTCGAGTTCCAGCAGGGCATGAACATCACTTTCGTAAACACCGCCCGCAGCGACGAAGAAGGCCGAGCCCTTCTCGATGCATTTGGCATGCCCTTTAAGCGCCCACGGGGCGAGGAATAATCATGGCTAAGACAAGTGCCAAATACCGTGAAATCAAGCGTCAGCGCCTAGTTGCGCAACACGCCGAGCGCCGTGCCGAATTGGTCAAGGTGCTCAAGAACCCCGAGGCAAGCCTCGAGGACAAGGCTGAAGCTTACAAGGCCATCGGGCGCATGCCGCGCGATGCCAGCAAGGTTCGCCTGCATAACCGCTGTTCCATCACAGGCCGTCCACGCGCTTACCTGCGCCGCTTCGGCATTTCCCGCCTCGTCCTGCGTCGTCTCGCCCATGCTGGTGAGCTTCCGGGCGTGCGCAAATCCTCCTGGTAGGTCCAGACGACGCCAACCGCGTCCTTTCCGAGGAAACCACCATGACCATGACCGATCCAATCGCCGACATGCTCACGCGCATCCGTAACGGGGTGCAAGTGCGTCGTAAGTCGGTGGACATGCCCGCCTCGCGGGTCAAAAGTGCCATTGCTCTCACCATGAAGGAAGAGGGCTACCTTGACGGCGTCGAAGTTGTTGAAGGCGAGGGGCCACGTGCCACCTTGCGTTTGACTCTTCGCTACGACCGCGACGGCGTTCCTGCCATCACCCAAATCGACCGCGTGTCGAAGCCAGGCTGCCGCGTCTACCGCACTGCCGATCAGGTTTCGCTCGTCCGCGGTGGCTTGGGTGCCGCCATCATCACCACCTCCAAAGGCATCATGAGCGGTCGTAAGGCCAAAGAGCTCGGTGTCGGTGGAGAAGTCATCTGCAACCTGTTCTAGTCATGTCGCGCATCGGAAGAACTCCTGTCGATTTGCCTAGTGGCGTGAGCGTTGAATCCAGCGCCACCGAAGTGAAGGTGAAGGGCCCGAAAGGGGAGCTGAGCTTCCCGCTGTTCCGCGAGGTTCAGGTCAAGGTCGAAGATGGCCGTGCTGTGGTCGAGCGCTCTGGCGCCGGTTCCGCCGGTAAGGCTGCTGCCTACCACGGGCTGGTTCGTGCGCACATCGCCAACATGGTCGAAGGTGTCACCAATGGCTTCACCCGGTCCTTGGAAATCCATGGCACTGGTTGGAACGCCAAGATGGCTGGCAAAGGCATCAGCATGCAGATTGGTTTCTGCCACCTGGTGGAATGCATGCCCCCCGAGGGCGTGACCGTGGAAGTGCCGGCGCCGACGCAGATCGTCGTCACAGGCATTGACAAGCAAGCGGTTGGTCAGTTCGCTGCCAACATTCGTCGTGTACGTCCGCCAGAGCCTTACAAGGGCAAAGGCATTCGCTACACAGGTGAGGAAGTACGCCGCAAAGCCGGTAAGTCCCTCTCGTAAAGGTTTAGGAAGAAACCATGGACTACCTCCAACAGAAGAAAAAGTGGAAGCGCCGTTCGCGGAAGGCGATGGGCATCCGTCGTCGTTTGCGCAACTCCTCGGATCGTCCGCGTTTGTCGGTGTTCCGCAGCGCGAAAAACATCTCGGTACAGGTCATCGACGACCTTACCGGTCTCACCGTGGCATCGGCAAGCAGCAACGAAAAGGCGCTGCGTGACGATTGCCAAGGCAAGAACAAGTGCGACCAAGCTGTCTTGGTCGGACAAAAGGTCGCGGAGCGCGCGCAAGAGGCTGGTGTCTCTGAAGTCAAGCTCGACCGTTCCTGGTACCTCTACCACGGCCGTGTCAAGGCCCTGGCCGATGCCGCCCGTGAAGGCGGTCTGAAGTTCTAATCCGCAGCGACCATGTTCAATAAACTGCCTGAATTCATCGACCGCACCGAAGCTGAGAAGCTCGGTGAGCTGAAAGAAGAACGGATCAAGGTCAACCGCTCGGCCAAAGTGGTCAAGGGTGGACGCCGTTTCTCTTTCTCTGCGCTGACTGTCGTCGGCAACCAGGATGGCATCGTCGGCTTCGGCTTCGGCAAAGCCAAGGAAATCCCGGCTGCCATGCAGAAAGCCTTTAAGGATGGTCGGAAGCACCTGGTGCGCGTGCCGCGCGTCGGTACTTCGATCCCTCACGAAATCGAAGGGGTGTACTGCTCCTCGAAAGTGCGCTTGATTCCAGCCTCGGCTGGTACCGGCATCATTGCTGGCTCGACGGTGCGCGCCGTGTTGGAACTCGCCGGTGTGCGCGACGTCCTGACCAAGTGCTATGGCTCGACCAACCCGGTCAACCTAGTCAAGGCGACCATCGTCGCTCTCGGTGCTCTGCGCACCAAAGAAGAAATCGCTGAACTGCGAGGAGTGGAGTTGTAATGCAAATTCATGACGTCACTGCCAAGGGCAACAACCACGACAAGCGCAAGCGCATTGGTCGCGGTGTTGGCTCCGGTACTGGTAAGACTGCCGCACGTGGCCACAACGGCCAGCGCAGCCGCTCGGGTGACAACCCCCGCGTCGGTTTCGAAGGCGGTCAGATGCCCATCTTCCGTCGTATGCCGAAGCGTGGTTTCACCAACGCTCGCTTCAAGAAGCACTACACCCTAGTCAACGTCGAAGTCCTTGCGGCTTTCGAAGCTGGCTCGGTGGTGGACCTTGCTGCCGTGCTTGAGCATGGCCTGGCACGGAACACCGGCGACATGCTCAAGGTTCTGGGTCAAGGGGAACTCGCAGCCGGCCTCACGGTCAAGGCGCATAAGTTCTCGGCCTCGGCCAGAAGCAAGATTGAGGCTGCCGGCGGCACCGTGGAGGAGCTCTCCTAAGCACACCATGGGCAAGCTGCTCACCGTCCTTCGCGTTCCCGAACTACGCGCCAAGATCATGACGACCTTGTTGCTGTTGTTCGTGTATCGCCTTGGCTTCCAAATTCCGTTGCCTGGCATCGACCTGTCGGCAGTGGCCGAGGCGGCGAACAAGGCCGACGAGAACGCTTTGTTCGGCATCATGAACGCCTTTACCGGGGCGGGCATGGGTCAGGCTGTGCTGTTTTCCTTGGGCGTCATGCCCTACATCTCGGCATCGATTATCTTCAGCCTGTTGGCGAAGGTGGTGCCGTCGCTAGAGGCACTCTCGAAAGAGGGCGCAGCTGGTCAGAAGAAGATTAGCCAACTCACTCGACTTGCCACGGTGCCCATCTGCTTGCTGCAGGGCTTGTTCGTGGTCTTCGGTGTGATCTACAACCCGGCTTATGGCCTGATGCCAGAAGGAGGTACCTTCTTCTACACGGTGGCGATCATGATCGCACTCACCGCAGGCACCTTGTTCATCATGTGGCTCGGTGAGCAAATCACCGAACACGGCATCGGTAACGGTGTCTCGCTCATCATTATGGCGGGCATCATTGCGAACATGCCATCCACCTTCCAGAAGGCCTTTGCCTTGCGAGAAAACGCGCAGCAATTGGCCGTAACTCTGGCGGTGATGTGGTTCGTCATCATCCTTGTGGTGGTGTATCTGACCAGAGGCCAACGCCGTATTCCCATCCAGCAAGCCAAGCTCACGCGTGGCCGCAAAGTGATGGGGGGGCAGCGCCACTACCTGCCGATTAAGGTCAACCAGGCTGGCGTCATGCCCATCATCTTTGCCTCGGCCTTGTTCATCGTTCCCACCGTGCTCGGTAGCCTTCCTGGCTTCCAGTGGATGGGCGATGCCTTCAACCGCGCAGGCTTTGTTTACCTTGCCTTCTACACCACGCTGATCATCTTCTTCTCGTTCATGTGGACGCGATTGATGTTCCAGCCCGACGACATCGCCAACAACTTGAAGGAACATGGTTCCTTCATCCCTGGCATTCGTCCTGGTAAGGCAACCTCGGAGTACCTCAACTTTGTGTTGAACCGCGTCACTTTGGCGGGTTCGGTATTCCTTGCTGTGATCGCTGTGGTTCCGAACTTCTTGGTCGGTAACCTCCACGTCGATCCGATGATCGCCTACTTCCTGGGCGGTACTTCCATCCTGATTGTGGTGGGTGTTGCGCTCGACATGGTCGATCGCATCAATGCCCAACTGGTCATGCGTAACTACGAAGGCCTGACTTCTAAGTCTGGCGGTAAGGGCTGGACCCGACGCTAAGCATGATTGCCATTCTTCTCGGAGCGCCCGGTGTGGGCAAAGGAACGCAAGCGGCTTTGGCCGCGGAGCGCCACGGTTGGACGCACTTGTCCACTGGCGACCTTCTGCGTGAAGAAGTGGCGGCCGGAAGTGCCCTCGGCCAAGAGGCCAAAGCCTTCATGGACCGGGGCGACCTGGTTCCTGATCAGGTCATGGTCAACATGGTCGCCGAGCGGATTGCTGCCTTGCCTAAGGACAGCGTTTTGCTCCTAGACGGCTTCCCACGCTCTTTGCCCCAAGCCCGAGCCCTCGAAGCGGCCGCTCCTAGCGGCTCTCTAGGACTTGCGCTATACTTCACGGCTTCCGACGAGGTGCTCACCGCACGTTTGCTCGGTCGTGGCCGCAAGGATGACACCCTTGAGGTCATCCAACATCGTCTTTCGGTTTACCGTGAGACTACTGAACCTCTGGTGGCGTTTTACCGCGACCGGGGACTGCTCCGTGAGATTGAGTCCGACCGCGAGGTCGATGGCATCCAAAAGGATGTCCTCGACGCCGTTTCGGCCGTCCTCGAACGACCCGAGCCCGCCTGATTAACTGTATGGCCAAGGAAGAACCAATTCGCTTGACGGCTGTCGTCCGGGAGACCCTCCCGAACGCAACCTTCAATGTCGAGCTAGAGAATGGCCAACAGATTCTCGCCCACATCTCCGGAAAAATGCGTATGCACTACATCCGCATCACCCCTGGAGACACCGTCACCATTGAACTCTCGCCCTACGACCTCACTCGCTGTCGCATTGTCTTCCGCGGGGAACGCCGCCGCCGCAACGCGCCGCGCCGCTAATTAGGTCGCTACCCCTCGACATCCGTCGCTCCGTCATGAAAGTCCGCTCCTCCGTCCGTCGCATGTGCGCATCCTGCAAGATCATCCGCCGTCATGGCAAGGTCCGCGTCATTTGCTCGCGTGACCCTCGTCACAAGCAGTGCCAGGGCTAAGGCCGCTTTCTTACGCAACCTCATTTAGACCGCTACAAACATGCCTCGCCTCATCGGTGTCGACATCCCCAACGAAAAGCGCACAGACATTGCGCTGACGTACCTCTTTGGCATTGGCCGCACCACTTCGGAGCGCATTTGCAAGGACCTGGAACTGGATCCAGCCCGTCGCGCCAAGGAGCTGAGCGACGAAGATTTGCAGAATCTCGCGGCCTACATCGAGCGCCATGTGCGCGCCGAAGGTGTTCTCCGCCGCGTCCTTTCGCAGAACGTCAACCGTCTGCGTGAGATCGCCTGCTACCGAGGCCTGCGCCACCGTCGTGGCCTGCCCGTTCGCGGCCAGCGCACTAGTACCAACGCCCGTACCCGCAAGGGTCCGAAGAAGACCGTGGCCGGTAAGAAGTCGGTCAAGGCGATGAAGTAACCGGATTGATTCCTCACTTCCAAGCAACAGCATAAGTAAAGATGAGCGCCGCACGCAGCAGCAAGAAGAAGCACAAGAAGGTTGGCTCCAAAGGCTACGCCTTTGTCCGCAGCACCTTCAACAACACGGTCATTACCTTGACCGATCCGCACGGCAACACCATCGCCTGGGGTTCTCCCGGCATGGTGGGTTACAAGGGCTCGCGTAAGTCGACCCCTTTCGCCGCGCAACAAGCAGCCATTCGCGCCGCCGACGCCGCCTCCAAGATGGGGCTGCGTGAGGTCGTCGTTCGTGTCAAAGGTCCGGGTTCCGGTCGCGAAAGCGCCGTCCGTGGCCTCAGCCAAGGTGGCTTGCGTGTGCTCGCCATCGAGGATTGCACCCCGTTGCCACACAACGGTTGCCGTCCGCCGAAAAAGCGTCGCGTCTGAGCTTCGCTGTCATCCTCCTTTCCGTTTCCTGCTGACCATACAGAAACACCATGCGCATCCGTTGGCGTGACTTTGAACTGCCAAGCGGCGTGGCCCACGAGGCCTCGACCGCATCCGATTCCTACGGCAAGTTCTTCATCGAGCCCTTTGAAAAGGGCTTCGGCCATTCGATTGGAAACGGCCTGCGCCGTGTCCTTCTCGGATCCATTGAAGGTACCGCGGTTACCGCGTTAGAGATCGACGGCGTGGAGCATGAGTTCCGCACCATCGAAGGTGTCGTCGAAGACGTGACCGATTTGGTCCTCGCCTTCAAGGGCCTTCGTGTTTCGGTGGATACCTCCGAGCTGCCTGCCGAGTTGAGCCTAGAGGCCAACGGAGCTGGAGTCGTCACTGCCGCCGATGTGCAGTGCCCGGCTGGCGTCGAGGTCATCAACCCCGATCTTCATATCGCCACCCTTTCCACGGATAGCGCCAAGCTGTCGGTGCGCCTTCGCGTGCGCCGTGGCCGCGGCTATGTTGCCGCGGAAGAGACTGGCGAACCGCTCGACGAAGTGGGGGTGATCCCGCTCGACGCCGCATACAGCCCCGTGCTGCGCGTGCGTTATGGCGTCGAAGCGACTCGTGTTGGTAAGTTCACCAACTACGACCGCCTGGTCCTGGAAATCTGGACCGATGGCACCATCCGCCCGGAAATCGCCTTGGTCGAAGCGGCCAAGATCTTCCGCAAGCACCTCAACCCCTTCGTGCAGTTCTCGGAAGCCCTGGCCGGTGTGCCTGTGGTCGATGAGGTTCGCGCCGTAGATGCCGCTGCAGAGCGTCGTCGTGAGCGCGTCGTTGGTCTCCTTTCGGAGCCGATTGAGCGTCTGGACTTGTCCACCCGCGCTCGTAACTGCCTCGATGTCGCAGAAGTCCGCACCCTGGGCGACCTGGTGTTCAAGACTTCTGACGAACTTCTCGCGATTAAGAACCTCGGCCAAACCGTGCTCACTGAGATTGAGCGCAAACTTGCCGAACTCGACCTTGCCATTGGCATGAACCGAGACGAGCTCTTGGGCTCGCTCAGCTGAACGGAACCATGCGCCACAGAGTTAAGACCAATAACCTCTCTCGCACAGGCAGTCATCGCCGTGCGTTGGCCCGCAACCTTGTCGCCGCGCTCATCGAGCACGAGCGCATTGTGACCACGCTGACCAAAGCTAAGGTGCATCGCCCCTTTGCCGAGAAGCTGATCACGCTGGCCAAGGAGAAGAACCTCCACAACTACCGTCGCGCTCTCGCGATCCTCGGTAACAACCGCGAAGCCACGACCAAGCTCTTCGATGTGCTCGGCCCACGTTTCAAGGATCGTCCAGGTGGTTACACCCGCATTCTCAAGCTGGCAAAGCCGCGCCTTGGCGACAAGGCACCGCGCGCCATCTTCGAGCTGGTGGAACGTTCCGAAGCGATTGAAGACGTCGTCGACGTCGACTAGTTCACGCTAGGCGAACCCCTTTCGCGGCCGCTCTGGGAAACCGGAGCGGCCGCCTTTTTGCTTGAGTGGGGTGGCGGCCCCAGCCAACCGGCTTAAGCGCCAGAGCGGGCCCAGGAAGGCTTTTCGCGCTTAGCGGTCTCGCGTTCGCGGATGACCTCGGCGCGCCCGGTTCCGAGCAGGACCTCAAGCTCCTGAAGGAGCTCTGCCGAGAGCGAAACCGACCATGCCCCGCCAGCGCGGATGGCGCGGTAGGTGCCGTCTTCGCAGGGGACTAGGAAGCGCACCCGGGCTTCGCCGGGGTGACGGCGGAAGATCTCTTGCAGGGCGGCTACAGGCGGCTCCTGTGCGCTCATGACCAGGCGCAGGTGTCCCTTTAGCTGAACTTCGTGGAGCTCTCCTAGGGGCTCTACACGCTCAATGATGAGCTCAGGCTGATCGTTGTTGATCTGCATGTGCCCGTGGAAAAGCCCCACAAAGTCCTCGCGGAGCATTTCCGAGATCACCTCATAAGTGCGGGGGAAAACCACCGCCGAAGTGCTGCCATAAAGGTCTTCGATCTGTAGTCGCGCAATCTTGCGCGCAGGGTCCTTGCGTGTGCCCCGTACCGAAACCTGGGTGGCCAAGCCGGGCAGGCTCAAGATCGCCTGATCCGGAGCTTCTTTGGCGCTGCGGCTATCAAAGGGAGAGACGCCGCCAAGGATCTGGCGATAGTCATCGAGCGGGTGCGAACTGAGGTAAAGGCCAAGGGCCTCCTTCTCGAGTTGCTGCATCTGTTTCTGGCGTTCTGGGGTCGGCTCATGCGGGGCGCCATCGGGGTGCTTGCGCAGGCCACTAATGGACGCCTCAGGGCCTTGGTCTGCGACCATGGCCGGGGCGGCGCCAGCGCCGAACAACAGGCCCTGGCCTTTGGCACGATCCTTAGAGACACCTGCCGCATGCTTGAGCCGCGGCTCCAACTCGGCAAGAACCTCAAGGCGCGAATCGAGGAACAAATCGCAGGCTCCAGCTTTGACCAAGCTTTCAAAGGTCGATTTGTTGAGGTTGCGTCCGACGCCTTCAATCAGGCATTCATCAAAGTCAAGGAAGCGCTTTTCCTTGCTCTCGGCGCGCAGCTCAATCAATCCCTCGGCGGCG
>Ga0316208_1002028_pt1 | contig 17370 bp, 21 predicted proteins | sample 3monopyrite_MG_FD_204944 | JGI IMG/M metagenome (GOLD analysis project Ga0316208, IMG submission 204944) | Microbial mat bacterial communities from mineral coupon in-situ incubated in ocean water Damariscotta River, Maine, United States -... | ecosystem: Environmental > Aquatic > Marine >...
CTAATATTCTCTCAGCTCTTGCAGCTTATTCCTTTTTCCCTAAAAAGCCTTCAATTAATGTCGAATTTGATAAATCCCAGCAAAATCAATTAGCTTTAACTGCCGCTTAAACCGAACTCACGTTAAAATAAGTAGGTATGATAAGACCAATATTTTCAATAAGAACAATTATTATTCTAATTTATCTCTCTTGTAAATCTATCAATTGTGTTGCTCAGAGACCAATGAGTCTTGAAGTAATTATCCCGAAAATTGACTCTATAGAAATAGAATCATCAATGCTATTTTCCTTCATCAAGGCTGAAAAGAGTGCTTTAGAAATTTTATTCAAAAGTAATTTAACAACTAGGTTTTCTAGCGACTTTAGACTTACTTATTTACGAGGCGACACATTAAAAACTATATTTATTAGTCCTTTAGATAAAATTGTTTTGGAAATTAACACACATAACTATATCAGCAAGATAGCAAATCAGAAAATAAGGGATATGCATTTTCATGAAGAAAATCTATTGAGTATAAAACGTAATGCACTCGCACAAATTACCACTAATTATCTAAAATCTCCACTAGATGGGTTTGAATTTTGTTACGCAATGATGCAATGGAATGAAAAGTTTAAAATATATGCATTAGAAACGCCAAAGGGAAATGATAAATTAACAATTACTGATAGTTATATGTATACTGTAGATGATGATGGAAAAATTATTAACACAAAAAGCTTTATACATAAATCTAGATCAATGACAATTTCTGAAAACACCGCGGCAATATACATTCATTATGATAATGCACAACCTTTTATTTATGCAAGCGATATTTGTCTCTTTAGACTATATAGGAGGTTCTCTGATTTAGATGAAATAAATGTAATATCAAGAAGAAATAAGCGTAGATTCACGTATAATGATATAGATAAAAGAATTCATATTCAACAATAACCTTTGAATTGCATTTTCATGAATTAAATTAAACAGATTATTCTTAAAGTTTCTTGAAGCATAATTCAGAAGCGTTCATACCATTATATTTGGTTATTGTAGCATGCATATTCTTCTTAAATCCTTATTTTACCTTTATTGTATCACATTTTGGTCTTGCCAAGCGCAAGTTCCTGCAGCACCAAAAATCAATGGGGTCAGTTTTGTGGCCCCGCCCCGAAAATTTAGCCTAGAGCAATTGCAAAAACCTCAACAAAAAGTGGCGGCCAATGCCGTCAGCATTATGCCTTATGGCTATGTTTCCGACCAAAGCAATGTGGTGCAGTTCAACAGCAAATGGCAATGGTGGGGTGAGCGCATTGCCGGTTGTAAGCACTCCATTCAAATGGCTAAAGATGCAGGCTATCAGGTCATGGTGAAACCCCAAATATGGATTAGGCACGGTGCCTTTACAGGGCATCATGCATACGACAATGATAGCGATTGGCAAAAATTTGAAGCTTCCTACCGTGACTTCATCCTCACTTATGCAGCCATCGCAGATTCCATGCAGGCAGACCTCTTTTGCATCGGCACCGAATGGGAATATTTTGTAGAGGCACGTCCTGCGTTTTGGACAAGCCTGATCAAAGCAGTGAAAGAAATTTACAAAGGCCCACTGACCTATGCCGCCAATTGGGACGAGTACCAAAAAACCCCTTTTTGGGCATCCCTGGATTACATTGGCGTAGATGCCTATTTCCCTTTGATTGAAGACAAAACCCCCAGTTCGGCTGCAGTGAATACAGCACTACTGCCATACAAAACTCAACTCAAAGAATTCACTGAGCGTTTTCAAAAAAAGATTTTGTTCACCGAATATGGCTATAGAAGTCGAGACAAAACGGCCTATGAACCTTGGGATGCTGATCGCTCAGGTGAAGTAAACATCAAGGCTCAGGTCAATGCCTACAAGGGTTTCTACCAAACTTTTTGGCAAGAAGAGTTTATTGCAGGTGGCTTTATTTGGAAATGGTTTCACAATTACAAAGTCGCAGGAGGAACAGAACACAATGGCTTTACTCCACAAAACAAAGCCGTGGAATCCGTCATATTTTCGACCTATTCGAAAAGCAATCTTTAGAGTTGAATGCGCTCAATCAAGGCCACATATAGCTGAGTCAAATCTTTTTCGGCTCTCCCTGCAATTTCAAGTATTTCTGCAATGGAAACCGGAGCTAAATTGTCTGGATCACACTCATCCGTCAACACGGAGATGGCCACACAGGGCAAACCCATGTGGTTGGCCACAATGACCTCTGGTACAGTGGACATGCCCACTGCATCTGAACCAATTCTTCTTAAGTAACGGTACTCCGCTCTTGTTTCTAAATTGGGACCAGCTACAGGAGTATAGACTCCTTCGTGCAAGGTGATGGAAAGCTCAGTGGCGAGCTGTTTCAACAAGGCATTCATCTCAGCATCGTAGGGTTGGCTCATGTCTGGAAATCGCGGTCCAAAATCATCGATATTCTTGCCGCGCAAAGGATTGTCAGGAATCATATTGATGTGATCATCGATCAACATCAATGTCCCTTTTATAAAGTCTGGATTGACAGTGCCTGCAGCATTGGAGATCAACAAGCGTTGCACCCCCAATTGATGCATGACACGAATGGGGAAGGTAATTTCTTGGGCAGAATAGCCTTCATAATAGTGGAAACGACCCTGCATGGCTAGAACTTTCTTTCCACCCAACATCCCATAGATTAATTTTCCAGAATGTGATTCCACAGTGGAAACGGGGAAATGTGGAATGTCCTCATAAGGAACTTCTTTCTCTTTCTCAATTTGCCCTGCCAAGTTTCCCAATCCAGTGCCCAATACAATGCCGATTTGAGCGTCAAGGATGCCTTGACTTTCAATGTAATTTTTTGCTTCTTTAATCTGTTCTACCATTCTCATCTAATTTTTTGGCCAAGGATAGGTCGAAATTTTTACGTCATCCAGGCTGTCCAAATCTACTAATTCCTCCAACACTTCCACACGCAAGTTAAGTTCGTTTGCCCGTGCTAAGCTTTGCTCAAAAACCGCCGAAGTACTCCAATTTATCTGCTGAAAAAGTTCGGGGTAAAAACGCTTGCTGCCTAGCAAATAATAGCCCCCATCATTTGCAGGACCTATCACAAGGTCTTTCTTCGTCAAGGCCTCAAATGCCGATTCAATGATCGTTTCAGTTAAATCGTAACAGTCGCTTCCAATAATTAAAGTTGGTTGTCCTACTTTGCATACATCTTGAAAGGCGTGATGCATTCTTTCGCCAAGATCACCTGGGCATTGCAATCGTTTATTGAACAGGGAGATATTCCATGCATCCCCTTCCTCGACCTTATCAGAATAATAAAGCCATCGCTCAGCTTCCACACTGCTGCATACTTCCCTGCATTTTTGCAGCAAATCAAGGTAAATGGAAAAGGCTTTCTCATTGCCAACATCCTTGGCAAGGCGTGTTTTTACGCTCCCCAATACGGGGTTTTTCATAAATATGATAAGGTTCTTTTGCATGCTTAGGTTACAGTGCCTTGACAACTTGATCCTGCCCCAGCTGTGCAGCCATAACAGTGCTGATTGACCAAGATCTCTCTGCGAAGAAGTGCATTCATATCGAAATCATCTATGTGATGACTTGACGGTGCATCTACCTTCATCTGAAGCATTTGGTTGAAATCACAATCGTAGATGAAACCGTCCCAATCTACCGATAAGGTATTGCGGCACATCACTCCTTGAACAGCAGCTGGATTAAATGCAGTTACTAACTTTTCCATGTATTCTTCGTAGTTGCCGCTTGCGATGAGGTAATCTAAAAAACGACTAATCGGTAGGTTGGTGATGGCAAATAATTGGTGAAACTCAATGCCGAAATCTCTGTTAAGATTTCGTTTGAATTCTAGTTCCAAGGCTTCTTGGCCTCCAGGTAAGAATGCTCCTGCAGGATTGTACACCAAATCCAATTGCAATCTGCTGCCTTCTTTTCCATAACCAACAGTATTGAGCATTTTCAAGGCTTCAATGGATTTGTCAAATACGCCGTCTCCTCTTTGTGCATCTGTTTTCCCAGATTGGTAATATGGTAAAGAACTGACTACATGGACGTCATGGGCTTTAAAAAAGTCCGGTAAGTCATTGTACTTTGGGTTGGCTTTAATGATGGTGAGGTTGGAGCGAACAATGATTTCCTTCACCCCTATCTTGTGCGCACTTTCAACAAACCATCGAAAGTGAGGATTCATCTCTGGTGCGCCCCCTGTAAGGTCAATGGTGGGTATTCCAGTTGCCTCAACAATGTCCAAACAACGTTGGAGGTGCTCCTTCGACATGATTTCTTTGCGGTCGGGACCTGCATCTACATGGCAATGCTTGCACACTTGATTGCACATATAGCCCACATTGATCTGGAATATCTCTGTTTTCGTTGGGCGCAATGGAAAAGCAGCTAAGTTTTCCAACTGCTCCTTGAAGGAGGGCAATGTGCCATTGAAAGGAGCTTTTTCGAAGACCTTCAGTTGATTTTCAATCTCAGCGAGCTGATCTCCCCTTGCCTTTAGTGACTTTATCATTCAAATACCGTTGGAGAATTACATTGAAATCTTTTTCACCTTGTTCATCATCTGCACACCATGAACGAGAGAGGCTCCACCGCGTATTGCTGCTGCAACATGTACAGCCTCCATCATCATAGCTTCGTTGGCTCCCTTTTGAACAGAATCTTCAGAATAAGCGTCAATGCAGTAAGGACATTGAATGGCATGTGAAACAGCCAACGCAATCAATGATTTTTCTCGTGCAGTTAGTGCACCTTCTTTAAAAACTTCGCCATAATAATCAAAGAATTTTTCGCCTAGTTTAGGTTCAAATTCGCTGATTTCACCAAACTTCTTCAGGTCTTTGGGGTCGTAATAGGTTTCCATTGTCTTCTTTTATTGTGAGTTTAAATTCCAGTCGTATGCTTTGTAACTGATCTGTGCATTGGAATTAATGTCGATTTCAGCATATTGATTCAAGAAATCAATCACACTTCCTTTCATTGAAAAATCATCTTTGTACCATTCAAAAAGCTTAGAGATTTTAATGCGCTCTTTTTGCAAGCTGTTTTTGGATGCATTGTTGATAAAAGATTTACTTAACTGATTCAACTGCTTTTCCAATAAATCAGCACTAAAGGCTTTGTTGTACAATTTTGGGCAAGAGATCGAGGCGCAATTGACTGCAAAATGAATCCGTGGATCCTTGTAATTCTTTCTTAAAATGTCATGTTCGATGTCATTTAAGCTGTATTCTTGACCGTCTATTTTGATGAATTTAAGGTCCCAAGCCTTTCCATTGTTCACCTCCATAATGGATTTCAATGGGTAATGATTGAGAATCAACTTTACCGTAAAAGCGTTGTAGGCATTGATCCAATAGGCCATTGTTTCATTCTTCGTCCAATCATTTTGAGGAGGAAGCGCAGCCAATTCTTTCAGATAGCTGTCGAGTTGAGCAATGTTTTGCTTCATGCCCTGATAATTGACTTGACCAGATGCACTCACATGCTTTTGTAGCAATTGATTCCATTGTTGATGATCAACTTTCGCATGCATAATTGCTTTTGACTCTTGAAAAAGTGCTGCGACAAAGAGTAAAAGGTAAATCAGTTTTTTCATGATGAATCTATTATGTATCAAAACTAACGAAAGCTTGAAAGAGAATATTTCAAAAGTTGTAGGCTGCTTGACAAAGCCCTACTCTAACTGCCCATTTCTTGAAAAAGAGGTTTCAAGCTTGCATACGTATAGGGCACAAGACTGTTCATCTTGGATCGCTCAACCCATTTCACTTCCTCAATGCCCTCTTCCTTTTGAGGCTTGGGTTGACCAAAATCCTTGGTGCTCATTTTAAACCAAAAAGTTTCCTTCATCACCAACTGATTGTCCCCATCTTCATAAATATGATACGTCGAAGGCAAGGAGGATTCGATTTTAAGTTCAGTGACATTGCATTCTTCTTCTACTTCTCGTAAAGCACACAAAGAAGGGTTCTCCTCTTTTTCCATTTTTCCTTTGGGTAAATCCCATTTATTCAATCGATGAATCACCAGAAATTGTTTCTGATGCTCAACGACACCTCCAGCTGCGACAATATATTTCAAATGCTGCTTCAGCATTGAAATCAAGTCATTGGACTTGACTCCAACGAGATTCAGTGTGAATGCTTGCTCCTTTTCTCTAATGAAGAGTTTAACAAGGGCTAGGATCTCCTCTGCATTTGCATCGAACAAGCTCAATCGGTTGATATCTTGTTGATGAAATTCTACAAAATCAACACACTGAATAAGGTGGTCGTTGATAAAAACTTGATACTTTTGTTCCATGCACGTTAACGAAGAAATAGCAAGACAAGTAGCTGATTTTTTATTGCAAATTAAGGCAATTCAACTCAATAAAGTAGCCCCCTTTCAATGGGCTTCAGGTTGGTATTCGCCCATCTATTGCGACAATAGGAAATCACTTTCATATCCAAAAGTAAGGACCTTCATCCGACAAAAGTTTGTGGAGACAATTCAAGAAAATTTTGGGCAAGTAGATGTCATTGCCGGCGTTGCTACCGGAGGCATTCCTCAGGGTGCATTGATTGCTCAAGAAATGGAACTTCCATTCATTTATGTGCGTTCATCGTCTAAGGGCCATGGATTGCAAAATCAAGTAGAAGGAGTTGTTGAAGCTGGACAGCGTGTCGTGGTTATTGAAGATTTGATTTCTACTGGCATGAGCGGCCTCAAGGCCGTCGATGCACTGAGAGCTAAAGGATGTCACGTCGCAGGAATGGTGGCCATTTTTACTTATGGCTTTGAACTTGCTAAAAAGAATTTCCAAGACCATCAATGTCCTTTATACACTTTAAGCGACTACGATCATTTAATCGATGAAGCCCTTACCCAAGGTTATATTAATGAAGAGGATGTGGCCTCATTAAAAAAGTGGCGTACCAATCCTGAAACTTGGGGGGTAACCGTATGACGGTTATAGAAACCAAAAAGGGCATCTCTCCCAATCCAATAGACAAGCTCTACGGCTTTTTACTTGACATGAACAATTTTGAAACCTTAATACCAAAGGACAAGATTGAAAAATGGAGTGCTACTGACGAGCAATGTGAATTTACCATCAAAGGAATGGCGAGAATTGGATTAATACGAGTAGATCAGACTCCATCGACGATGATCAAAATAGAGTCCTTTGGAAAAGTTCCGTTTGACTTTAGCCTTCACATTGAAATGTATCCTGTTGATGATAATCACACAGAAACGCAAATGATTTTCAAGGGTGAGATTAATGCCTTCATGAAAATGATGGTGGAAAAGCCACTGACCAATTTCTTCAATATGCTAGTTGACAAGGCAACTGAGCTTAGTCTATAAATACAAGACTATTCAAATCATAGGCAAAAGTTCCTGCAGCCGACTTTAGCCACAACAATCCATCTGTATCCACTTTTTCTATAAAAGCGCTGAACATTCTACCTTTATGCTCAAAACGCATGCCTCGGCCTCTTCCGTAGAGGGCGTTGTGATAATCTTGATCAATTGTATCAAGCGCATTCAACTGGTTTAAGCGATGTAGAATGGATTGGACTGCATCTTCTAACACCTCCTTAAAATCAAGAATTAATTCTGTCACCGTAAACAGCGATGTTGCTTTTCGTTCAAATTCTGGAAACTTAGATTGATTCACATTCAGTCCAACACCAATGACCGCATTTTGAATACGATCCCCAGCAATGGAATTTTCGATGAGTATTCCTGCTATTTTTTCATTGCGAACAAGGATGTCGTTTGGCCATTTAATTTTTACCTCTTGCACTGACAAACTGTCCAAATAGTCTTTCACTCCCAATGCAACCGCTTTGCTAATGTAAAAACGTTTCGACAGAGGAAGATTAAAATTAGCCACCAAGCTGAAAAGCAGATTTTTATGTGGATAGGAGCTCCATGATTTTCCATTTCTTGCCTTTCCTTCAGTTTGAACATTGGTGTGAAACACATGCACCTGATCAATTTTATGCTTGAGGATATAATTTGAGGCATAACTATTGGTTGATGTAGTTTGTTCCAGTTGAATGGATCGATATGTTGATGGGAAAATCACAATTACATTGTTGCTCAAACGCTTGTTTTTATTACAGTTGGCGGGCTTCTAAATTGTTTAACTTTGCGGCCCATTTGCGAAAACGAATATATGACAGAAACAACAAGTGAGGTAAAATCGGACGAATTGACAGCAGCAATTGTCAAAGGCATTCTGGATAAGAAAGGAGAGCATATCGTTCAAATGGACCTAAAAAAAGTAGACGGAACGGTAACAGATTACTTTATTATCTGTGAAGCCAATTCGACTACACAGATAGGCGCCATTAAGGATTCGATCGAAAAAGTTGTTCGAGAAGAAATGAAAGAAAAACCATGGCATGTTGAGGGAACAAGCAACCTTGAATGGGTGTTATTAGATTATGTAAACGTGGTTGCACACATCTTTAATCGAGAAAAAAGAGGGTTCTTTAACCTAGAAGAATTGTGGGCAGATGCTGAAATAAAAGAAATTAAGGAAGAACATTAATAATGAGCGAAAACAAAAACAAAGGGGACAATTCAAGCAATTCGAAGGGAACTGCCAAAGGGTCAGGAAATAAAGCACCAAAAAAATCATTTAATTTTTATTGGATCTACGCCATAATTGGTGTAATTCTAATTGGACTGAACCTCTTCTCATTGGGAGGAGGCGAGCGCAAAACGACATGGGATCGTTTTGTAAATGAAATGTTGAAGACTGGAGAAGTTGAGCGCATCGTTGTGGTGACCATGGGCGAAGATTCACGAGCAGAGATTTACATTAAGCCTGAGGCGCTTCAACAGGAAAAATACAAAGCTGTTCAAGACAAGTCAACTAACCGTTTTGGAAGTCGAACAGCTCAATATTATCTTAAATTGGGAACCATTGAACAATTCAATGCCGACCTCAATAGAGTTCAAGAGGAATTGCCTACCGAAAAACGAATACATCCTGATTATGAAAGGAGGAGCGATTGGGCTGGGGACTTACTCGCCTGGTTGTTGCCCATTGCTATATTAATTGCATTTTGGGTGTTTATAATGCGCAGAATGGCAGGAGGTGCAGGAGGTGCAGGAGCCCAGATTTTTAATATTGGAAAGTCTAAAGCAACGCTTTTTGACAAAGCAAAAAGTGTCAACATCTCCTTTGAAGATGTGGCCGGTTTAGAAGAAGCAAAAGTTGAAATTGAAGAGATTGTAGAATTCTTGAAGAACCCAACACGCTACACCGAATTGGGCGCAAAAATTCCGAAAGGAGCCTTGTTGGTAGGCCCTCCTGGTACAGGAAAAACGCTTTTGGCAAAAGCTGTTGCAGGAGAAGCTCAAGTCCCCTTCTTCAGTCTTTCAGGTTCTGATTTTGTTGAAATGTTTGTTGGTGTTGGCGCATCGAGAGTGCGTGACTTGTTCAAACAAGCAAAAGAAAAAGCGCCAGCCATAGTATTTATTGATGAAATTGACGCCATTGGTCGCACACGTGGAAAGAACATGGCGCAAGGAGGAAATGACGAAAGAGAAAATACCTTGAACCAACTCTTGACAGAGATGGATGGATTCGGCTCAAACAGTGGGGTCATCTTACTTGCGGCAACCAACAGAGCAGAAATTTTGGACAAAGCGCTGTTGCGACCTGGACGTTTCGACCGTCAAATTCATGTTGACTTGCCTGATTTAAAAGAGAGAATTGAAATCTTTAAAGTACACGTTAAACCGTTAAAGATATCGAGCTCGGTCGACATCAACTTTTTAGGGAAACAAACTCCAGGTTTTTCTGGTGCAGACATCGCCAATATTTGCAATGAAGCGGCTCTAATTGCGGCACGCCAGAAAAAGAAAGAAATCGTTCAGAAAGATTTCCTTGATGCTGTTGATCGTGTAATTGGTGGACTAGAGAAAAAGAATAAAATCATTACCAAAGAAGAAAAGAAAGTAATTGCTTACCATGAAGCAGGTCATGCAGCAGTAAGTTGGTTGGTGCGTTATGCTTCGCCACTTGTCAAAGTAACCATCGTACCTAGAGGGCGGTCATTGGGCGCTGCATGGTATCTGCCAGAAGAAAGACAAATCACCACCAAAGAGCAAATGTTGGATGAAATGTGTGCGGCACTTGGTGGAAGAGCTGCGGAAGAAATTACCTTCAACAAAGTTTCTACTGGGGCATTGAGTGATTTAGAGAAAATTACCAAACAAGCTTATGCTATGGTTTCAGTCTACGGTTTGAACGATAAAGTTGGTAACATAAGTTTCTACGATTCAAGTGGGCAAAGTGAGTACAGCTTTTCGAAACCATACAGTGAAAAAACTGCACAGCTGATTGACGAAGAGGTGAGCAATATGGTTGAAGAAGCCTACAAGCGCACAAAAGAAATATTGTCTAAGAACAAAGAAGAACTAACCCAATTGGCGGAATTACTGTTGGAAAAAGAAGTCATCTTTAAGGAAGACTTAGAGAAAATTTTTGGCAAACGCAAGTATGATGAAAGCAGAGCAGATCAATTGCTTGCGGACAATACCAAGGAGCATGCTAAGAAAAATGGAGCTTCAAAGAAGAAGGCGAAAGTAACAGATAAAACAACCGACAAAAAAACACCAAAAAAAGATTCTACAGTTAAAACTAACGCAACAAAAGCAAAGAAAGAGTCAATTGCCAAAGAAGATAAGTCAGAGGATAGGGCTAAAGAGAAGTAATTAATCTCCTATCTTTAGCTAATGCAAAAGTATTGGGTAAAGATCTTTGAAACCACTTTTGGATATATGGCTGAGATTGCAAAAGCCATGTTAAAGGATGACAATATCAATGCTATTATAGTCAATAATATGGACTCAATGCACAACTCACTTATGAATGCAGAGATTGGAGTCTATGTTGATCAAGACTGCGCCCTAAAAGCCAAGCACCTCATCACTAAAAATAAGCTGTGAGCAATCTGAAGAAGCGCGCAATAAGCAGTATACTTTATGTTGCCCTTTTTCTCTTGGCACTGTATTTTGGCGCCATCACATCCTTGATTTGGATAGGCTTGTTAAGTGTTATCTGCCTTTGGGAATTCTACCAACTTTTCCATGAGAAAGAGATACGCCCGATTGGAATGCCAGCAATATTGGTTGGGGCCTTTACATTTCTTTCCATGGCAACTCAGAACGGAAATTCTGCTTGGTGGCCACTTTTAATCGCTTTCCTCACATTATTTTTTATCGTAGAACTTTTTAAACATCTAGAAGAGCCCCTTCTAAACCTCAGCATAACATTCATGGGCCTGCTTTACATCTGTGCCCCTTTGGCTTTGCTTTATAGGCTAGGGTTTTACACTGCCGAAGGTGTGTCTGAGACGTTCAATATGGAAGTGTTACTCGGCTACTTTTTCATTTTATGGACCAACGATACTGCCGCATATTTTGTAGGAAGAAAATGGGGTAAAAGAAAGTTAATGCCGTCTATTTCTCCTAAAAAAAGTTGGGAAGGATTTTGGGGCGGAATTCTATTTGCATTACTCATCGGCTATATAAACTCTATTTTCTTCTCTGTCTTTGGCAGTCTAACATGGTTGATCATCGCACTGATTGTGGGCCTGTTTGGAAGCTTGGGTGATCTTGTAGAGTCTTCTTTTAAGCGCAGTTTAAACATCAAAGACTCGGGTCAATTGATTCCTGGGCATGGTGGCATATTAGACCGTCTTGATGGGGTGTTTATTTCTGCTCCTATGGTGTATGTTGCACTGCATTACCTGACATCATTTTAGTTCAATCGTTTTAAGCCAAATACTTTGCTATTTTTAAGGCCAAATTAAGACACATGACTTTTCACAGAGAAGGCTACCCAACTCTAATTGTTGTAGCACTTTTTGTTCTCATTCTTCATCTTCTACTCAATTATTTTGTTGCTGACATTGCATGGCTTCATTGGTTTGGATATGCCGTTTCTGCTTTTCTACTGATTATGGTTCTGCAATTTTTTCGCAGCCCAATACGAAAAATTGAAGTCAATGAAAATCAAATTTTAGCCCCTTGTGATGGGAAAATAGTTGTCATTGAAGAGGTGGAAGAAAAGGAATACATTAATGGAAAAAGAAGACAAGTCTCAATTTTTATGTCGCCTTTGAATGTTCACTCGAACAGATATCCTATTGGTGGCAAAGTCAGCTACTATAAATATCACCCAGGCAAATACCTGGTGGCTTGGCATCCTAAATCATCCACAGAAAATGAGCGCACCACCATTGTCGTAGAGGACCATCTTAAACGATCAGTGCTCTTTAGACAAATCGCAGGAGCTCTGGCACGACGGATTGTATTTTACGGAAAAGAAAATGAAACCGCAAAACAAGGCAGCGAGTGTGGTTTTATTAAATTCGGTTCTCGTGTTGATCTATTGTTGCCGCTGAATGCGAAAGTGAATGTTCAACTTGAAGAAAAAGTAGTTTCTGGGCAATCAATCATTGCTACCTTCGAATAATTAGTCGTTTGCTTCATTTGTTTGTTGTCGTATTGATTCATCATGAATCACATTTAAGAACTCATGAATGAAACTTTCGCTCAAGCCCAAGGACCTTCCGTTATTTAAATTTTGATCCAATATTTGTTTCCATCTGCTGATCTGCAAAACGGTAACTCTGTTGTTGTTTTTGTATGATCCAATCTCTTTTGCCACATCCATACGTACGGCAATTTGCTCAAGCAATTCCTCATCAAGCTGATCAATCTTATCCCTTAACACTTCTACCTTGTTGGTATACTCTGGGTTTTCAAAAGATTTGCTTTTAGGGGTGAGGTGCTCTATGATGCCATTGAGTGCATTAGGTGTCATTTGTTGTTTTGCATCACTCAATGCCACTTTAGGGTTGAAATGCGTCTCTACCATTAGTCCATCCATGGCTAAATCAATTGATTTTTGTGCCACATGAGGAATGAGCCTAGGATCACCAGAAATGTGACTGACATCGCAAATTACAGGCAAGTTTGGGAAGTGTGCCTTCAATTGCACAGCCAAGTCCCAACGAGGATAATTTCGATAAGGTCCGTTTTCACTGACATGGAAGCCCCGATGTATGGCGCCCAATTGTTTAATGCCTGCCCCATTGATTCGTTCTAAAGCCCCTATCCATAATGGCAAATCAGGATTAATGGGGTTCTTCACGAAGACTGGAATATCAACGCCTTTTAATGCATCCGCCAATGCTTGAACAGCAAAAGGATTTACCGTCGTGCGAGCTCCAAGCCATACAATGTCTACTCCTGCTTCAAGGCATTTTTCAAGATGATAAGGATTGGCAACTTCGGTGGTGATCTTAAATCCAAATTCTTCTTTGATGGCACACAGCCAATCAAGGGCTTTCTCGCCAAAGCCTTCAAATGAATTCGGGCGAGTTCGTGGCTTCCAAATACCTGCTCTGAATATTACCTTATCATAATATTTTTTGATTCCGGCTGCTGTTTGCCGCATCTGTTCTAATGACTCTGCACTGCATGGACCAAAGAAATAATACGGACGTTCTTTGAACATCCAGGAACTATGATCATGTATTTCAATGTTACTTGTCACTTTAGCTATCTATTCCTCCTTTATAAAAATTCTTTTAGCTCCATTAGCCGCTCTATGTTATAAGTAGCCTCCGATTTAATTGTTTGACCTGTTTTAAAAAACACCTGATCCATGCCCACCAGCTTTGCGCCGATTACATCAGGACCATAATCATCTCCTACCATAAGACTGTTCGATGATAAGGCTTTAGCTTTTTTCATTGCATAATGGAATATGCGTTTGTCAGGTTTCTTAAAGCCCAAACCATCAGAAATAATGATTTGTTCAAAATACTTTTCCAAACCACTTTCCTTCAATTTAATTTCCTGAGCTTCTACAAATCCATTGGTAATTATGTGCAATGAATACTTTGGCAACAAATATTCCAAAACCTCTATGCTATTATCAATCAATTTGGTTTTTCTTGAACAATTGTAGATGTACAATTCGTTCAATTCTATGGCAAACTCCTGATTGTCATAATCGAATTCCAATAAAGCATGATGAAAACGAAGTTTTCTGAGGGTTGGCTTGTCAATGCGACCATTGCGGTAGTCTTCCCACATGGACGCATTTTTACTTTTGTAGGTCTTGATAAAATGGTCTGCATCAACCCCTATTCGTTGATCAATTTTTTGATCATAATACAGATCGATCAAGGTTTCGTGAGAATTCGATTCAAAGTCCCATAGTGTGCGATCAAGGTCAAAAAAGATGTGCTTGTATATTTTCACTAGCTTTTTACATAAAGGGTTATGTAGGTCAGTATGAAGGACCATAACACCACAGAAACAATATTGATCAAGACAGTTCCTTTTTGCTTCGAAAAATAATTGGCTGAAATAATGGCTCCAATTGGAATACTGATTAAACAAGGCGTTAAAAGGGCAATTCCAATCCTGCCAGAGGATGATTTAATGCGGACGATGAATCGATTCTTTTTGTTGAATAAGCTTTTCTTTTTACGTTGAAATCTTTTCTGAAACCAAGCACTTAAAAGGATACCAAAACGGAAAAACACCACAAAACCTATCACCCCACCAGAAGTGGTAATAAAAATTGTTTCCCAAAATGAAAAGCCAGCCAATACGGTGGATGTCGGTGCTAAAAAAAATTTAAGCCCACTTAATAAGATCAAGCCTGCAATTTTGAGAAATATGTCCATGTTATTCTTTTTCCCCGAAAGCCAAATCTCCTGCATCACCTAAACCAGGAACAATGTATGATTGAGCCGTCATCTCCTGATCTAGCGCCCCTAACCATATGCTCGTATTTGCAGGGAGGTGTTTCTTTGCATATTCCAGCCCTTCAGCACTTGCTATCAAAGAAACGATATGGCATTTTTTTGGTTTACCTTTTGCTATCAATGCTTTGTAAGCAAGCACCATAGATGCTCCAGTAGCCAACATAGGATCTGACAATATAATGGTTTTCCCTTCCAAAGAAGGGCAGGCAAGGTATTCTAATTCTATGTCGAAGCTGCCATCTTTGTTGTGCTTTCGATAAGCAGAGATATACCCATTATCGGCTTGATCCAAAACTTCCAAGAGTCCGTTGTGCAATGGCAATCCTGCGCGAAGAATGGTGATCAAAACCACAGAATCGCTCAACAACTGTTCCCTGGCAACACCAAGTGGAGTAACAACTTCCGTCTCTGTATATTCTAGTTCCTTAGAAATTTCATAAGCAATGATGGCACCGCAACGCTCGACATTTTTGCGAAATCGAAGACGGTCTTTTTGAATGCTTTGATCTCTGATTTCTGCGAGAATTTGGTTCAATGCAGATGCCTTTTCTTGGTTGAGAATTCGTACTGAAGCCATAGGGTAATTTTAACTGCTAAATTTAGCAGATTTATTGGGCATAGCTCAATAAGTCTTCATAGACTTTTCTCCAGCCTTTCCACTCTTCTTCGTCACTTAAACTTTCGTTGTGCCACAAGCTAATAAAGGTTCCTTTCACCGCCTTTACCTCATCGATTATTTTATGCACCTCATCTTGGGCTTGGTCAATGTCTACTTTCATGTAGTATTTTAGCGTGGCATCCATTAATTGAAAAGGGACAATGAGCAATTTACGTTCAACCTCTTCATCTAGATCATAGAAAAGATAGGGGGTACATGTGCCTGCGCGAAACCCAGGATATTCTGCAAAACCCATCGTATGGTCCTCAGCAATGTCATGATCAATTAGATTTCGGTAGGTATCAGGTAATTTGAGTTTTAAAAAATGTTGTCGACTTTTTACCACCTCCCTTTTCACAATGCGTTCTAATCTTCTAACCTCACTTCCTAATTTTTTCCTTCTCGCATTTGAAGCATAAGAGGGGTGAATGCCAATTTCCGCATAATCAGCCACAGTCTTGATAATGCCTTGAAACTTTCTGTTTTGGTATGAAATGTTTTTGTCATTGATCCCATAATCAGCCAACAAGAAAAAATAAATGGGTTTGATTTTGTGTTTTTTCTGAAGATTACGCAAGTAATTAAAGGTATCAAAAGGGTCCTTTCTTCTTCCTAACAAAACCTCCACTTGATTTTGCAATCGTAACCAATTCATTTGAACAACTGAGCGGCTTAAACTTCCGACTTGCCGAAGTAATCCCTTTTGAAGATAGGCATAGGCATTGTCTATGTCTACAGTAGGCAGATGCCTGTAATAACGTTCTTGGATGTTTAGTTCACTAAAAGTTGTTTCTATCAATTCTCCTATTAAGATGATCCAACGATCAACAACAGCAGTCTGAAGAAATTTATGTTTAAATGCAATGCCTTCCTCAGCCATGAACCGATCATGTCGGTCCCTTCGGTGTGGCAAATATTCCTCGTAACGGGATAGCATAAAAAAAACGGCTGAAAACACATCAAATGGTAGCGCAGATACTTGGGCATTTTGAAAAGGAAAAAGAGTAGGAATGTTCTTGTATTCTCCCACTTCTACTTTTAGTTCATTGATGCCTTTTTTACTCAACAAACCAGAGGCTTGAAAGTGTAGTTCGCTAACAACCTTTTTGGATCCATAAGACAATTTAGGACCTTCATAAGCCTTGAACTTCTCCTCATCCTTTGTAAGTTGAATCTCTTCAAACTGAAGAAAAGACTTGAAAACCGTTTTAAAAGTATAGCGGCTTCTAGCATTTAAATGGTCTAGGTATACAAGCAATGGCGTTAGATTAAACCTTCATCGGCGAAACTAAAATATGCATTGTTGCCAACAATTATGTGATCCAGCAATTTCATGTCTATATTTTTAGCAGCTTCAGCAATTTTTTTTGTCAAAGCAATGTCTTGTTGGCTAGGTTTTAAATTTCCCGATGGATGGTTGTGACATACAATCATTGAAGAAGACAATAACTCCAAAGCCTGCTTCAATATTATCTTAATATCAGCAACTGTTCCACTTACTCCTCCTTTAGAAATATTCTTTCTTTCAATCACCTCGTTGGCACGATTCATATACATTACCCAAAATTCCTCATGGGGCAGATCGGAGAGCACATCCATAATTTCCTCATAGGCTGTTTGACTAGATTGAATTTTTCTTCTTTGAATGCTTTTACTCTCTTTTCTTCTTCTACCCAATTCCAATGCTGCAGCAATACTGATGGCTTTTGCCTCTCCTATTCCCTTAAATTTCATCAAATCACCAACAGAAAGTTTACCAAGCTGGTGAAGATTATGTTTTGTAGAAGCTAAAATCCTTTGCGCCAATTGCACAGCACTTTCGGAGCGACTGCCTGAACCTATCAAGATGGCAATCAGTTCTGCATCCGAAAGGGTCATTTT
>Ga0316208_1002029_pt1 | contig 17370 bp, 18 predicted proteins | sample 3monopyrite_MG_FD_204944 | JGI IMG/M metagenome (GOLD analysis project Ga0316208, IMG submission 204944) | Microbial mat bacterial communities from mineral coupon in-situ incubated in ocean water Damariscotta River, Maine, United States -... | ecosystem: Environmental > Aquatic > Marine >...
ACATGCCCGACGGCCGGGTGATGCATGCTGAATACCGCTTTGAGGGCGGACGCCTGTATCTCAGTGAGGAACTTCCGGAGCATGGAGGCACCCCAAGCCCGCAAACTCTCGGCGCGACCACAGTCGCCATCCATTTGTATGTCGAGGACTGCGACGCTCTGGTCGCCAAAATACGCGACCTCGGCAGCGAAGTCTTGATGGAACCAGTCGACATGTTTTGGGGAGAGCGCTTTGCTCGTGTGCGCGATCCCTTTGGGCATGAGTGTGGCGTCACCACCAAGCTCCGTGACATGACCCCGCAAGAGATTGAGACAGCTGCGGCGGCGTTGTTTGCAGGTGGAGATTCCTCAACGTCATCGGCATGAAATCGAAGAAATCCTACCTGACCAAGTTAAAGCCGGAGCAAGAGCCAAAGCTCACGGTCGATAAGCGCACAGGGGAAAGCATGCTCATCCCTACGCCCATGATGCTCGCTGAAGAAGTGCGCAAAATCCCGAAAGGGAAAGTGCGCAAGATTGGTGTGCTGCGCAACAAAATGGCTCAGGCCGAAGGCGCAGAGAAAACCTGCCCATTAGTCACGGGCATCTTCCTTTCGATTTTGGCCGGCGCGGCCGAGGAACAGCGAGCTTCTGGGAAGAAGCGTGTCGTCGCGCCCTATTGGAGAGTCATTCTCGACGACGGCTCTGTGCGCAGCAAAGAGCCACCTGGGATAAAACGCCAACTTGAGTTATTGCGCGAAGAGGGGCATCGGCCTGTGCAGCGCCGGAAGAAATGGTTCCTAGAATAGGGCATGTTGGCAACCCTCCCCTTATTGCTTACGACGGCCCTAGCCCTTCCTGTTCCACAGGACTATCAAGAAGACATTGCCGCTGCTCTGGAACTTATCGAGGAGAACTGCGGCGACCTGCTCAAGGTCAAGGAGATCTCCTTTCCGAAGCTAGAAAAGGAATTTCTGAAAGCGGCCAAAAAGGTCAAGACCGATCAAGATGAATTCGTCTTGCTGGTGCGCTTGGTGGCGCGGCTGGAAGACGGGCATGGCGGGGTGCGCCTGACCAAGCTCACAGAAGGATTGAAGTGGCCAGAGGATGATTCACGCTACGACCCTCGGCGCAGTTACGGCGACCCAGGTCTAGCCATCTGTAAGGTGGGCAAGTCTTACTACGTGAAAGCAGTGGCCGGGCCCGCTGAAGATGCCGGACTGCTTCCAGGCTCCGAAATCCTCAAGATCGATGGCGAGAAACCAGCCAAATGGCTCGAAGCTCGCATTGCCGAAGGTCGAGAACTCATCAGTTGGTCCACGGATCATCAGGCTTTCTTTTGGGCAACCCATTGGGGCCTTGCCGCCACGCAGGGTTCACGCCTCAAACTAGAAGTCAAAGAGCCTGAGGGAAAGAAAAAGAAGCGCACGATTTCGATTACCAAGTCGCGCATTCGCATGCCAGGACCGGCTTTCTGGCCAGAAGGATTGGAGTGGGAAAAAGACGTGGCCTGGTGCACCTTGCCTTCCGGCTATGGCTACATCTATCTACGCCGCTGCAAAGGCGAGCTACCGGAATTGGTTGAACATGCCCTAGGCGAGCTCGGCAATGTTCCTGGCTTGATTCTGGATTTTCGCGGGAACAGTGGGGGTGGCTTCGATCACGATGACCTCTTAGGCCGATTCATTCCTGCAGGAGAACAAATGAGTTTCACGAAGACCTACTCCTCGACCGGGAAACTTCAATACGGCGGCCCCTTGGTTGTCATCGTCGACGGCACTGTGGTCAGCGCGGGCGAAACCGCCAGCGGGATGTTCAAGGAGGAAGGGCGAGCCCTCATGATCGGAGAGAGCCCCACTGCGGGCATGTCCGCATCGAAGCGCACTTTGGACCTACCTTCCGGGAAGTTTCAGCTCTATCTCAGCGTCTATTCCAATAAGTCGCGTTGGCAAAACGGAAAGGGCATCGAAGGATTCGGCGTAGAGCCGCATGAAATCATTGCCTTTGACCCTGCAGACCTTGCTGCCGGCCTAGACACACTCATTCTTGCGGCCGAGGCCCGCTTGCAAAAGTGGCCCAAAAACACGGTGCCGTATCAACCCGACCAGTTTGGTTGGGAAGCTCCTTAATCCCATTCGCCATGTCCCGAGCCTTCACTCTGCTGAGCCTTTTCTTTCTTTGCTGCACAACAATATCTGCGCAGTCTTATGCCGAGGCTGTCATGCAAGAAGAGCATGGCCTACGTGAAGAAGCCAAGCTCACGTTGATTGAGGTCGTGTTGGAAAGTAACAGACCACCGGAGCGCGCGTCCGCTCTTTACCTCTTGGGTGCGATTGCCTTAGAAGAAGGCGACTTACTCATCGCCAAGAAACGTTGGGAACAGGTGCGCAAGGACTATCCAGAGTCTTCAGAGGCTAAGAAAGTCGCCCAGCAGGAAGAGGCGATTGCCCTTTTGGCTGGAGTTTCCCAATACCGCTCGGCGGCAAACCCCCTTGCCAATCTTTACCTGCGCTTCGGCGATCAATGGTCGCAAGGCCGCGCAACAACCTTGGCACCAGAAATAGAAGACCTGCCCAAGGTCGAGGCCGCGGTGGAATGGTACGACCTCGTGGTCCGCGAGTTCCCCAATACCGATGCCGCCCGCATTGCCATGGAATCTAAAATGCTGACCCTGTTGGGATGGCAAGATGAAAGCGGTTCTTCACGTCGGCATGGCCTTGCTTATGACTACAAAGAATATATGCCACAATTGATTGTGGCATTCGAAGAGTACGTGGGCACCTACCCGGAAGCGCCTGCACGCCATGCCTTTCGCTTTCTTGTCGGACAAGCTTTCTACAACGCCTTGGAGTTCGAGCAAGCCAAGATTTGGTTCCAAGGCGTGAGGAAATCCGACCCAAGTCAACGGTCTCTATTCGGCCATCTGGCCCGCTTGCGCCTACTTCAGCTCAAATAAGCACGCTTTGTTAGGCTGAGGGCATGAGTTTCTTGCGCTGGATTCTTGCCCTTTGTTTATCTATCGCCGCGTTGTCCTGCCAATCAGCGCCGGCAGATTGCGAACTGGAATCGTGGATTGCCTTCCGCGCGCCAGCGACTTACGGCGACCCTGGAGCTGTGGCCTGGAGAGGGGCCACCGGGGAGGAACGCCTGACGTGGTTCGGCGAAGCGCAATGGTTCCGCCTGCATCGGGTCGCGGAAACGGTGGACCACACCGGGCGTCCGGCACTTGCCTTTGAAATCGCCGAGAAAGATGTCATCGCCTTCGGTGACTTCACGGAAGGCTTGATCGGCCAGCAGATGGCGGTAGAAGTTGGAGGAGAGATCTTGAGTGCGCCAACCGTGCAGTCCCGACTGCCTGGCGCTGGAGTCCTCCAGGGTGGCGCCGTCGGCTTCAGCGAAGAAGAAATGCAGAGGCATTTGGCCGCATTGCAAATGAGATAAACTGAGCGCATGTTGCGCTTGTATGACTACTGGGAGTCCGGGAATTGCTACAAGGTTCGGCTACTGCTGCACCAGCAAGAACGAGAATTCACTTGCGTCCCGCTGGACATTCTCCAGGGAGACACCAAAACTTCGGAGTACCAGGCGATTAATCCCAACCAGAAGGTGCCGCTTTTGGAGTGGCCCGATGGCCGCCGCCTCGCGGAATCCAATGCCATCCTGTTTGCCCTCGCCGATGGCACCCCATGGTTACCTGCAGACTCGTGGGACCGCGCGCAGATCTTGCAATGGATGTTCTTCGAGCAGTACAGCCATGAACCGAACGTCGCAGTGGTGCGCTTCTGGCATTTTTCCGGCACGGTCGACCAGCATCAACAGGATCTACCGGGGAAGATGGAACGCGGGCACCATGCACTAAAGGTCATGGAAGCGCACCTCACTGGGCGCCAGTTCTTCGTGGGTGAGCGTTACAGCATTGCTGACATTGCGCTCTATGCCTACACCCATGTCGCGCACGAGGGCAAGTTTGACATGAGTCTATACCCGGCGATTCAAGCTTGGTTGGGGCGCGTCGCTGCGCAAGATCGCTACATCGGCCTGGAGCAACCAGTCGGAGTGGCAAGCTCATGAGCGAAGAAGCCCCTTCACCGGCACAGCAGCTGTGGACCAAGGTGGATCAATACCTGAGCGCCGCGATGGTGCCGCCAGTTGCCGCCATCGAACAGGCCCTGGCCGACGCCGAGGCCGCTGGCCTGCCGCCGATCAACATCGAAGCCAACCAAGGGCGCTTCTTAGAGTTGCTGGTCCGGATGTGTGGCGCCAAGCGCGTTCTCGAGATCGGCACACTTGGCGGCTACAGCACCCTATGGATGGCGCGCGGCCTGAGCGAAGGCGGACAGCTCGTCACCTTGGAGCTCGAGAAAATCTGCGCCGACGTCGCCCAAGCCAATTTCCAACGTGCAGGGGCGCAGGAACAAATCCAACTCCGCCTCGGGCCGGCGCTCGACAGTTTGCAAAGCATGATTGCGGAAGGCGAAGCTCCTTTTGATTTCATCTTCCTCGATGCCGACAAAGAGAACTACCCCAACTACCTACCGCTCATTCTGCAGTTATCTCAGGCAGGAACGGTGCTGGTTGCCGACAACGTCGTGCGTGGTGGTCAAGTTCTAGACGAGTCTTCGACCGAGGCCAATGTCATCGGCACACGGCGCTTCAACCAAATGCTTGGCGAGAATCCACGACTGGACGCCACAGCACTGCAAGTGGTCGGCGCCAAAGGCCACGATGGCCTTGCCTTGGCTTTGATCACCTCTTAGAGCCCAGCCTTACAAGCCGGAGCGACTCTTCATCGGCCACAACGTGGTCCGTTGCGGTCGCGTGAGCCAACTACGGATGGCGGCCTCGGTGCGCTGCATCAGGCGCAGGCGCGCGCCAACCAGCAGCTGGGAAACCGCCTGCTGACTAATCTTGAGCTCTTGCGCCACCGGAGCTTGGCGCTTCAGGCGGCGGTAGGCGCGTACGGCCTGAATCCGCTGCTTGGTCAAATCTAAAACCAGGCGCCGATGCAGGGCGGCGGTGGCGTCGGCCATGGCACGCTCTTCTTCGCTCTTGGCCGGAAGGTCGAAGCGGAAGGCTTCGTGCCGGGTCATGGAACGTAGAGCGATGGCGGACTTAGAGCGCACGGCTTCATCGCGACCGGCAGCGCCAGCAGGTGGCGCCACAATCAAGGCGAAGCGCAGGGACACGGGCCACGCGGCTTCTTGAATCGCGACCGCAACATCGAAGGCGACTTCGGTTTGGTCGAGAATCAGAGTGGCATGGTCGCCACTGCGCTCGACGGTGAGGTCGGCGGTGAGGTGCGCCTGGAAAGGCACCAAGGCCTGGCTCACAGTGGCCCCCAAGGCAGTTTCTAATGCCTTCTTAGACGGGGGAGCCACCCCGAATGCCAAACCGAATCTTTGCGCCGCAGCCATGCCGGGACAATGCTAGGTGCTTGTCGCCTTGGTTTCCAGACCTTCCGCGAGCCTTCTGAATTTTCCCCCTATCTAAAGGCGCCAAGGTAAAAAAATGGTGGGCCTCGCCCTGATATCCTGAGCGCGCCTACCGAGGAATCCCCATGAAAATCCGCGCCGCTGTTTTAGAAGAGTTTGGACAACCACTGGTGGTCCAAGATGTCGAGCTTGCCGCCCCCAAAGCCGGCGAAGTTTTGGTCAAGATCAAGTCCTGCGGGGTTTGTCACACCGACCTGTACACCGCCAGTGGCGTCGACCCCAGTGGCTATTGCGATTGCGTCCTTGGCCATGAAGGCGCCGGCATCGTCGAGGAGGTGGGCGCGGGCGTGACCAGCGTCCAGCCAGGCGACCACGTGGTCACCTTGTTCTCGCCAGAGTGCGGCGAATGTGTGAACTGTCGCAGCGGAAAGACAAATATTTGCACCGCGATACGCGAGCAGCAGGGCCAAGGCTACTTGCCCGATGGCACTTCGCGCTTGTCGCGCGCCGCGGGGCCACTGCGCCACTTCATGGGCACCAGCACCTTCGCCGAATACACGGTCATGCCTGAGATTGCCCTGGCCAAGGTGAACCCCGAAGCTGATTTCGATGCCATCTGTTTACTCGCCTGCGGCGCCACCACTGGCATTGCCGCGGCGCTGTGGAAGGCCGAGGTCGAAGCCGGTAGTACCGTCGTCGTCTTTGGCGCAGGCATGGTTGGCTTAGGCGCTGTGGCCGGCGCGAAGTTGCGCGGCGCAGAGAAAATCGTGGTGGTGGATATCAGTGAGCATCGTTTGGAACTCTCCAAACAATTTGGTGCCACCCACACCGTGCAAGGCGGTCCCGATGCCGTGGCCGAGATCCTCGACATGAGCGATGGCCTCGGCATGGATTACACCTTTGAGGCCACCGGCATGGTCGATGTCATGGCCCAAGCCGTGGAATCCGCACGCATGGGCTGGGGCTTGGCGACCATGCTGGGCGTTGCCGGCAAGGGCGAGACCTTGGACATCGTGCCGCGGCTGCTGATTACCGGGCGCAAAGTGCAAGGCGGCAGCTTTGGAGGGGCCAAGGGTCGCACCCATGTGCCGCAGCTGGTCGACATGTATATGTCCGGCGATTTAGACCTCGATGGTTTCGTTTCGCATCGCATTACGCTCGACGAAGTCAACAAAGGCTTCGATCTCATGCATGCCCAAGACGGCATTCGCTCGGTGATTCAGTTTGCCTAAAGCCACGATGGATTGCACCACGATGCAAAACGCCGCCGGCGAGCGGCTCGATGCGACTTGGCATGAAGCACAGGGGCAGGTTGCCATGGGGCCGGAGAACAAGCCCTATGTGGTGGTCATCGGCCATGGGGTCACCGCGAATAAGGACCGCGAGTGGGCAGTATGTTTAGCGGAAACTCTTGCCGCAGGGGGCTTTCACGCCCTGCGCTTTTCCTTCTCTGGCAATGGTGAATCCGGAGGCCGCTTCGAAGATTCCTGCCCAAGCAAAGAAGCTTCTGACCTTGGTGCGGTCCTCGACACTCTGCAGGCCTTTGCTGTGGTTTATGTAGGCCATTCCATGGGCGCCGCAGTGGGGATGATGCGTGCCGCTCAAGATTCGCGCATTCAAAAGTTGATCTCGCTAGGCGGCATGGTCGACACTGCCGATTTCGCCGCGCGCAAATTTGGCGAACTCCAGCCCGGCCAAGACTTGATGTGGGACAAACCCGAGTGCCCGCTATCGCAGTCTTTCCTCGACGACATGCGCGCGATTGGCTCGGTCGAGCCTCAAGCGCAAACCATTCAGATTCCGTGGCTCCTGGTGCACGGTAGTGAAGACACCGTGGTGCCCTTGGCGGAAAGCGAAAGAATGGTTCAGTCCGTGGTGCCAGCCCCTGAGTTACAGGTACTGGATGGCGGAGATCACGTCTTTAGTGGCGCAAGCAGCGCAGACATGGCTGCACGTGTGCTCAAGTGGCTGCAGGCCTAAACAGGTCGTCCCATTCGCGGTCGAGCTGGGCAAAGGCTTCGGTCGGGTTCGGCACACAAAGCTGCTCGCCCTTGCGCAGCAATAAACCTGCGCGCGCCAATTTGGCCAGGCCATCTTCGACTTCATAGTCGACTTGCACACCGAAGTGCTCGGCTAGGTAGGCTTCGACTTCTCGGTCCAGCTCCTCGCGGGTGAGCCCGTCTTCCTTGGTTGCGAGGAAAGCGTACGCCAAAATCGCTTCCTTGGACTCTTCGAGCTGGGCGACGTCGGCTAGGTGGACTAAGGCACCGTAGTTGTTGTCGAGATTGCAAAAGTACAACTGCTGCGCGAGATCTGCGAGATAACGAGTGCGAGTGACGAAGATTTTCGAAACTTGGCGCCAAAGAACACCGGCCAGGCCGGCGATGGCCAATGCCCAAGTGGTGGGATTGGCTGCGGCTCCAATTTTGGTCACGGTGGCGAGCACGCCGCCTGCCGTGCCACCGCCACCGGTGACGCCGATCTTGAATTTGTCAAAGGCACGCATGCGCACACGCGTATTGGGTAACAGCATTTCCAAGTCCGACTGGGGCACATCGCGGAACAGCTTCAGATACAAAAAGCGTGCGTCTTCCTGGCCTTCTTCTGCGCCTGGCTGCAGCTTCAAGAACAGAAACAAGCGCCGATACACCGGCGTTTGCCACTGCCGTTTCTTCAAGTACAAATAGCGCCAGTCACGGGCTTCTTCTTCCCGGGTATAGAGCCCGCGATAGTGAATCCCAAGCTCTTCAAAATCATCTAAATCGACACTGACCGCCAATCCACGCGGGGACACCCTAGTGAGTGCTTGGTCCAATCCTTCCTGGGGAAGCTCCACGTAGTTCGCTTGGCGCAGTAACTCCACCAGGTGCACATGCAAGCGTTCGCGCAAACTGATGGCCTGCTCGGACGAAGCTTCTTCGCGCGAGACCGTGTCCGTATCCGGATCCAGTGCGCGATAGCATAGGCGTAAATCGGCGAGCAAGTCTTGCAGCTTTGCCCGCTGCAGCGCCGTGAACAAACGCAAGAAGCGTGCAAAGTCAGAACCAAGTTGCGGACTCTTGCGCTCGGTTAGGGCGTCGGCCAGCTCTTCGAGGTCGACGGGAAGAAAGTTCTCTTGCATGCGGCTTAAGCGCCGCTGCCTGGATCTTGACCGCGGAAGCGGGCGATGGCGGAAACGCTGGTCGCTAAGGGTAGAATCTCGGTCATCGGCATGGTCAAGTAAATCGCTGCCAAAGTGGCCAGGGCGAAGCGCATGCGCGGACTGAACTCATAAAACGAGGTGATCCACCAGCCCACGGTGAAGCCGATAAAGCCGCCGAAGTAGATCCCGAGTGGGCCAAAGGTGGCGATGTCGAGCGTATCGAGAATGAGGCCTCCAGCCAGCGGCCCTAAGGCGCGGTAAAACTGTCGGAGGATCTTCGTCATCGGGATGGTGTTTGTGGTCCTATGCAGGATAGCAGCGGTGCGCCGAAAGTCTCCTGGACAAGGATGAGAGGGCGTGGCAAGGTTCTGCCATGAAAGCACTCCCCCTAAAGCTGCTTGTTCCCATTCTGTTGCCACTGATTGCGGCATGTAGCACGGTTTCGCAGCCTTCTACTCCCGAGGCCAAGTTATTCCCGGGTTTAGATAGCTTCGGCAAAACCATTACGACCGAGTCAGCCCAAGCGCAGGCATATTTCAATCAAGGCATGACCTTATTGTATGGCTTTAATCACGAAGAGGCTTACCGCTCCTTTGAGCATGCTGCGCGTTTAGACCCCGAAGCCGCCATGGCGTATTGGGGCATGAGTTATGCCGTGGGCATGAACATCAATGATCAAGAGATGACCGATGATCGTTGGCAGCGGGGATCGCACAACGCCGAGATGGCGATGAGTGTTTTAGACAATGAGCAGGATTGGGAACAGGCTTTGGTGAATGCACTGAGCCATCGCTATGTTTATCCCGCGCCAGTGGATAAGCGTCAGTACGACGAGGCATATGCCGAAGCGATGCGCGCGGTCTATGCAAACTTTGGCGAAGATCCAGACATTGCCTGCCTGTTCGCGGAGTCCTTGATGGACCTGCAACCGTGGGATTACTGGACGATTGAGGGCAAGGAGCCCAAGGGCGAAATCGAGACGGTTCTTGCCGCACTAGAGTTGGCATTGCAGAAAGACCCTCAGCATCCGGGTGCGGCGCACTTTTACATCCATGCGATGGAAGCAGGCCCCAACCCGGCCAAGGCGGTTCCCTTTGCGGAAGGCCTGGAAGATCGCATTCCTGGTTCTGGGCACTTAGTGCACATGCCAAGCCACATCTACGTTCGCGTGGGCCGTTATGACGATGCCGCCGAAGCCAATGTTCGCGCGGTAGCCGCCGACAAGAAGTACTTTTCACAGGCCGATGACATCGGCATGTACTTTATGTACTACGGCCACAACCAACACTTCTTGGCTTACGCTTCGATGATGGGTGCGCGCTACGACGATGCTATCGCTGCTGCACGCGAGTTGATTGCCGACATGCCCGAAGGGGCTCTCATCGAGATCGCTCCCTTTGTGGAAGGAATCATGGCGACGGACTATCACGTGATGGTGCGTTTCGGCAAATGGGAAGAGATTCTAAAAATGCAGAAGCCCGAGGGTGATCATCGAAAGATTTCTCGCGCCGTACATCACTATGCTCGCGGGATTGCTTTGGCCGTTTTAGACAGGACCGAAGAAGCTCGTCACGAACAAGTGTTGTTCTTGCAAGAGCGCGAAAATGTTCCCGATGATTGGCTAATCATGATCAACCCTGCACATGATGTTCTTCCAATTGCCGAGGCCATGTTGGAAGGGGAGATCGCTTACCGCGAAGGCCGTCTAGAGGAGGCTTGGGAAGCTCTGCAGCGTGGGATCGAAGCCGAGGACCGTCTGATCTACGACGAACCACCAGCCTGGATGCTTCCCGTGCGCCACTCCAAGGGTGCGCTGATGTTGGAAGCTGGCCTCGCCAAAGAAGCCGAGCTGCTTTATCGCGAAGACCAAGAGCGCCATCCAGGAAATGGTTGGAGCTTGTTGGGCCTAAGCCAAGCCTTGGCCGCGCAAGGCAAGATGACCGAAAGTGCCGGCTATGCCGAGCGTGCCAAGCAAGCTTGGAAGGGCGCAGGTGTCATGCCGACCAGTTCGTGCATGTGCGCTCCTTAAACGACGGGTTCTCTTAAGGCTGATATTCCAGGGCAGAGCCAACGGCTTCTGTCCCGGAATAGCCTTGGGCGCTGACGTGACTAGGCGTAGGCCCGGGAATCCTTAACTCGAAGGCATCGGACAAGTGACCGATGCGATCCTTCACGACATATTCCGTAGTCGTGCCCTTTTGCGTCACGGAGTAAATCACATGGCTGAACTTCACCAACTCCTGCTCGGGTAAGTGGAGTTTTAGAATCGTCGTGTTCGGCCAGAGGTCCGTACTTGCCCGAAGCTCTGATTGCTCCATCACCTGGCCGGGTTCCACCTTCTGCTTCTTGAGGTTGATGGTCAAGTCTTCCGCGGCCAATCCCCAATCACTGCGCTCTTGCAGTTTGAGTTCCTGCAAGACCACCGAGTCTTGCATCCAAAAATCGCGAGCAGCGAGTGGCGCTCCAAAAGCGGAAGCGGGTCCGCCGCCGGCCGGAAGTAGAGGAGGAGTGCTGAGGTAGCTGGTATGAATCAACTCTCTTCCGTAGAGGGTTTTGCCTATCGAAGCAAAGAGCAGAAAGGTTGGCTTGCCCTCGACCATGCCCCAATAGCGCTGTTCCAAATCCACGCGCTGCCTTAAGTCGAAGCGACGCTTCAATTCTTCCTCTTCGGCTACATGGATCTCGGCGATTTCCAAGCGGCTGCCGTCTTCGGCAATTAAAGTCGCGCGTATCGGGACCGCCTGATAGCCATAACTCGAGGTCGAGTAGCGGGGGATGCCACCTGGGTATTGATTCAAGCGCATGGTAGTGATCCTGGTCGAGCTATCGATGCCAGCCTCTTCCGCCTCCAAATCACGCTCGGCCCATTCGATGCTCTGCCACTGCGACAGAAATGCTTGGGAAGCGATCAACTCGACGACATAGGGAGTTGGCGGCTCCTCAGCGTAATAGTCAAAGAACTCAGGGATCTCCATGAAACCCATCTCCCATGCGAGCTGCGGCTCTTCCGAAAGATAAGGGGAAGCCAAGTGCACCGGTGCCTCCAGGACCATGTCCTCGCGTTCTAGCTCAGGGAGGAAGGTCAAGGTGCAGCGTGCGATAGCTTCTTCCGCGATTTGCGCCAGCATGCGCGGACGCTCTCCAGGAAGCGCGGTGAGGTTCATGCTCTGTCCACTTTGGCGATGAAGACTCCAAGTGCTGGAAGCAATCTGTTCGAGCAAGTTGATGTCGCCAGTAATCTCGGCATCGACATTCCAATGCGGTGCGCCCTCGAGCAAACCCCAATAGCGATCGCGTACCTCTAACTGCAGGCGTGGGGCAATCGGCTGCGGCGCCGGGATATGCGGCATGGCGCGTACTGTCGTCACCTCGCGATTGCTGTCGTGCAAGAAGAAGGTGATGGCCTGCTGGTCGAGAGTTTCGATATCGCCCAGGACCTTAGGCGGCTTGACGCCATACTCTGCATCTTGAAGCGTCAACTGGCGCAGACCACCCCACGCCCGGGGAACATGGGCCTCGACTTTGCGAATGGAGTCCAAACGATCCTGCGGACCTTCTAAGCGCACACGGCTCAGGTGACGGTCAGGTGCTTGGCGCAAGAGTTCTGCAACATCATGCATTTCTAGGTCGAGGTACATCGCGCTGTTGCGCAAGGCGGTTGGCTGCAGCTTGCGGCTCAAATGGTGCGTTTTGCCATAGGCGTCGAGAAGCTCGGCCTGAATCGGGATTTCCTCTGCGCCAGCCTCGAAGGTCAGCCGATAGCCGCTATCGGGTCCTGGCGTGTCGTCTTCCTCGCGGTGGTAACGAAATTCGCCTTCGGGCGTGCGCCAAATCACTTGCGAGAACGCCCAAATATTGGCAGTACCTTGCAGCGCTAAGGAATAGCGATAACGCGGTTCGCCACCGAACTCGCCGAGGTATTCACACTTGGTTCCTAAGGTGATGACATCTCCTTGATTAAACAGCTGGCTGGGATCAGGGAATAAATCCAGCCACGATTCATCGGTCGGGACCTCGATGATGTCATCGGAAATCGCAGGCGTAGTCCAACCAAACTCGGGATGATCGATGTTGAAGCGAATCGAGGCGCCGCTATCAAAGGGCACATCGGTATAGCCCGAGTAAACATAGTGATACGGCTCCGGTCCGCCCACCGGGCGCGCCGCCTCTGCGGAAAATTCCCCGTGGCGTTGAATGCGCATCATGGCTGAGGCGATCAAGGGTTGCCAGACTTCTGGATAGCGCAGCTTCAGCTGGTAGAAGTACCAAGCACGAGGGCCATCATGGCCTTCTAGGCGCCAATCAATCTCTAAGAAGGCATGGTTCTTGTTCGGTGCTGTGAAGGCGCCATCGGGTAGTGGCAAGGAATACTCGGTGCCGTCGCGAAACTGCAGGTTGGCGAAGCCGCGGATCGGTTCCAGGCTTTGCACATTGAGATAGGCACTTTCCGTCAAGCTCCATTGCGGGGGCAGGCCGCCATCATGTTCATACTTCGGTGGAATTTGCTCGGTAGGGCCAGACAGGATTTCATATTGAATCGACTCGAGCGCTTGCCAATCGGCGTCGCTCATTTGCGGAAGAAAGGAACTACGGTAAACCGGAAGGTTCTCCTCGTTGCGTTGGTGTAGCGCATCATGTCGTTGCATGCTCAAGGGGCGTGCATCCTTGCCGCTTTCCATCGTCATCATGCGCTCCATGCGCACAGTTTTTCTACCGGCCAAGGTGGCCACGCCTTGAATGGAAATCGAAGGCGAGAGTGTCATCGCGCTGATGCGCAAATCTTCGCCCTTAGCGACCACAATTTCTTTGGTGCCTTCCAAGGTGGGTACCGTCCAGGTAAAGGACTCGAGCTGGTCCAACAAACTATCTTTGGCGCGCGCAGTCGCGGTGTACCGAAAGCGCTGGCGACCTTGCTCGTCGACATCGGCATAAGTGCCAAAAACACTCAGTTCAAAATTATCGCTGGTGACTGTTTCGTACTTGCCGTCGAGGCGCACAATCGGCTCCTTGGTGTCCCGCATGACCACAGCGAACTCGACCAGGTTTTCTTTGTCCGCGCCAAGGTTGTACTCGTCGAGTAAGTCGTAGGACACCCAAAGGTAACCGTTCTCGCCCCAATCCGTGCCCCAGCTGTTCATGAACAACAGAGCCTGGCGGGCGTCGTTGTAACCCACAATTGCCATCGCGTGATAACCATGAGGCTGGTCTGGGCGTCGCGCCACGCTTCCCCGGTCGTGAACCTCCTTGGTGTATTGCGCGAACTCGCCGTACATGAATTCTGGATTGACCCGAGCGCAGACCAACACAATGCCGCCTTCCACCAGTGCGCGTTTGATGGCCATGACATCGTTGGCCAAGTAGTAGTCCAAGATGCGAAAGTTCTGAGCTTCTTCGACCGCTTCGGGCTGCGGTTGGGTCAAGAAGTCATTAGGTAAGTAGGGGGCAGTGGCTAAAGTCGCGCTACCAGTGGTTTCCAAAAACTGCAAGGCATCGGGCAAGAGGCTGCCCTCGTCGACGCCATTATTGATCTGGTTGTAGATAAAGGTCGGCGAGAAAATGCGGCTAGGGTGATCCGGCTTCCAGCCCTGGTCCACGGCTTCGAGATAGGAGCGGCCGGCGTAGCCAAAAGCCCAAGCCACACAATCGTTCATGGTTTGGCGCCCGATGGCAGGTAGCCAGGGCCGCAGGTCGAGAGAACTAGGCAACTCGTCTGGCATCGCGCCGCTAGTGACGGGAGCGAGTTCCTTGGCGGTATTGCTGTCACTGCGGCTGCCGCCCTGCGCCCATAGCGGGTGCGGAGCAAGAAATACGGCAACGAGAAACAGGCAAGGTAGCAAACGATGCATGCACAAAAGATAGCTTCGGCTACCCTGCATCTCCATGATTATCGAGACCCCTCGACTTTTCCTTTTGGCGGGAACCGCCGACCGTTTGCGCGCCGAGTTGCAAGGAATAACCGACCTGGCTGCCGCACTTCGCGCTGAAATCCCGAGCGCTTGGCCACCGCCTTTGTACGACGAAGCTGCGGTGCGCTGGATGTTAGAACGCGTGGAAGCAGACCCGGTTTGGGCCACTTGGGGTTCACGCTACTTTCTGCACAAACAGGAGGGCGGACCAATCGCGGTCGGCGCGGGAGGCTTCAAAGGGCCACCAAATGCCGAAGGCACAGTAGAGCTCGGGTATTCGGTGCTGCCGCAATATCAACGCCAGGGCTTTGCCACAGAAGCCGTCGAAGGCATGCTGGCATTCGCGAGGCAGCAAACGGAAGTGCGCCGTGTCACAGCAGAAACCCTGCCTACCCTAGTGCCCTCGATAGGAGTGCTGGAGAAGACAGGGTTTGACCTTACGGAAGAAGCTGCGGGCGACGGCGTTTTGCGTTTCGCCCGCAACTTCGATGGCCCTTAAGAAACGGCGACGAGATCAATCTCCATGATGCGCTGCACCCAGGCACGCGTCTTGGGGAATTGCGAGCCCAAGGTCAGGCGTTCGGCAACGAAGCGCATCGGGCCTTCCGGCAGGGCAGCAGGATCTTCCACCGTGGCGTAGCGCAAGAAGGTTGCGGTCGAGAAGTCGGCAGTATTGGGCTGATCGCCCATGAGGTAAGGCTGTTCGGCCAGAGCCTCTTCGATCACTTGAGGAACTTGATCGAGCATGGCCTGTGCCTTTGCGGTGGCAGCATCGTCAATCTCTTGGTTAAAGGCTTGGCTGGCAACGAGGCGCAAGATGCCGCCGAGCTCAAAGCCGAAGCGTTCCCACTCCTGAATCTTTTGCTGGCACTCGCGGTTTTCCGAGAACAGTTTGGGACCAGGGAAGTTGGCGTCGAGATAACGCAGGATGCCGAAGGAGTCGTAAATCGCCTTGTCGCCATCGACGAGGACCGGGGTGAGTGGCTGCCCGGAAGCCTGGATGACCTCTTCGCGGTCATCGAAGCCTTCGACCTCGGTCGAGCGAAAGGACAAGCCTTTGTACTTCAGCGCGAGGCGGACTTTGGTGTTGAAGGGAGATAGGGGAAGAGTCAGGAGGTGAAGTGTTGTCATGGTTGCTATGCAATCGCTTGCAAATGGCAAGTTATCTATTTCACTTGCGAAAAGCAAGGGAATTTGCCAGAATCTTGGGATGGCGCGTCAAGAGCAACGCTCCGCATGCCCAATGGCCTGCGCACTCGATCTCATCGGAGATCGTTGGACGCTGCTGGTCGTGCGCGACATGACCCTAATGGGCAAGACGCGCTTTTCTGAGTTTTTGGAATCCCCAGAGGGCATCGCCACCAATGTGCTGAGCGATCGGCTCCAAAGATTACAAGACTCAGGCATTGTTATCAGCGGGAAAGACCCTGAAGACGGGCGCCGGGTGCTCTACGCCATGACCAAAATGGGCTTAGACCTATTGCCGATGATGCTCGAGTTGGCGGTGTGGGGCGCCAAGCATCGGCCGGAAAGCGGCGTGCCCAAGGAGCTCAAAGAGCGCTACCTTGCCGACAAGGATCAGTTTTTGTCCGAGCTCAGAGAGCGCGTCAAGCGGTCCAGTTCGAGCATTTTGCCAGCGGAATAGCCGCGGTCATGGAACCAGCGGACCTGTCCGTTGCCGTCGACCAGCATCACGCGGATGTTGTTGCCGTCCTCCGTGCCGGTAAAGGCCTTCATGCGCTTGGCGTCCTCGCCGTACAAGGTGACCACGCTGCCCCAGTCCTCTTGCGGAATGCCTCCACGCATGCCGTTGTCGATGAATCCTGAAGCCATGCCGCCGAAAATGCCGGGGATGGTTGGTAGCTCCCAAAGATTGGCGGGTGTTTGGGCCTGGAGCAAGCCAAACAACCAACGATCGGCGTCGAACTGCGCACGCTGCTCATAGCCCACCAAGACGATGGCGGGGCGGCCGTTGTCGGCGCGAGGGATGGTGATGGACTCGCCCTCGAGGCTCTCGCCGGTGACCACGGGAAAGGCCATGCCCATGACGTCTTGTCGCGGCGTAGAGCTCTGACACGAGCCCAGGAGCATAGAAACCACCAGGAGAAGGGTGGCGGCGGAACTGAGGTGGAGGAGGGTTTTCATGCCGTTACACATCCCTTCGCGCCTAGGCTGGCTTTGGATGCAGAAGACTCGGTATTCTGGAGCCATGAGAACCAAACCTTTCATTTGGATTCTGATGCCTCTGCTCGGGGGCACTCTCGTTTCCTGTGGCGGCCCCGAATGGGGTACAGAGTTGAAGAAGGACACCAACTATGGCCGCGCCACGATGTTCTCCTCCGAGGCCGTGGACCAGGCTTTGGCGCAGAAGGTTTTCGACCGCATGATTGAGGCCAACTACAACTTTGCCTCGAACTTGCCAGAGCAAATCGATCGCATCGATGGCCGCCTGACGCTTCGCCTTGGCAATGACAACGAAGAATCGATTGCCGAGGTCATCGCCACCGGTGAAGAAAGCGGGGTCACGAATTACATGCATGGCCTCGCCTACGTGCTAGCGGAAGCCGCGGGCGGCGAACCCTTAGATATCATTCTTTGCCGAGAATCCTTGGACGATCCGTTTTACACCGTAGTCTGGACTGAGGATAAATAGAGTGCCAGCTGGCCGCGGTTCTTGGCTTGTGGCCACACTTTTGCTTGGCAGTCTTGGTGCATGCGTTCAGGCACCTCAGCGATGGTCGTCGCAGGCCTTCGCAGAAGCATTGCGGAACCGTCCCCAGCAAGAGGCCAAAGTCTTTGCGCCTGGAATCATTTCCGATGGCATTTACCAAAGAGATACGGCTTGGTCGTCTTCCGGAGATTTGTTTCTCTACACGCAACAACAAGGTCGGCAGTCATGGATGATGTTGGTG
>Ga0316208_1002031_pt1 | contig 17360 bp, 11 predicted proteins | sample 3monopyrite_MG_FD_204944 | JGI IMG/M metagenome (GOLD analysis project Ga0316208, IMG submission 204944) | Microbial mat bacterial communities from mineral coupon in-situ incubated in ocean water Damariscotta River, Maine, United States -... | ecosystem: Environmental > Aquatic > Marine >...
GTTCAGCACGAAGAAACTCAACAAGCAAATGACGCTACGAAACATGAAATTCTCCAAAACGCCGGTCATCATCGTCATGCTGCTTGCCTACGGGTGGCTGGCGGTCAAGCGCAGCGAACCCCCAGTGCATCGAAGAACTGGGGGCTCGCCGGGGCTCGACCGCCAGCCACCCAACTGTCGTCTTTAGCGGTAAAACAGCACTACACAAGAATCTCTTTAATCACGCGTCCACCCATGCGGATGCGAACGGGTTGACCTGCTGAATCCGGAATCTGCATATCCGGATCGATACCCAGGCATTCGTAAATTGTCGCGCAGATGTCGGCGGGGCTGACCGGGTTGTCTTTCACGTAAGCCGCCTGATCATCCGAAGCCCCGAAGACCGTGCCGCCGCGAATTCCGGCACCGGCCATCAACACCGAATAGCAGAACGTCCAATGATCACGACCGCCGGTCTTGTTGATCTTCGGCGTCCGCCCCATGTCGCTCATCACGACGACCAGCGTCTCGTCCAGGATTCCACGATCGGAAAGATCGTTCATCAGCCCGGAGAACGTGTCGTCGTAAACGGGCAACAGAACATCCTTCAGAATGGGAAAATTCTTCGAATGTGTATCCCAGCCGACTCCGTCCAGCAGCGCCGGTCGTGTCGCGAAAATATCCCAGGTGACATTGACGAAACGCACGCCCTCTTCAACAAGCTTGCGCGCGATCAAGGCGCTGGATCCAAAGAGCGTGCGTCCGTAACTGTCCCGAACTTTGGGATCGACGTCTTCGATGTCGAACGCGTTTCGGATTCGATTCGACGTTAGCAGCGACAGCGCCCCTTCCTGCACGCGATCAAACTCTTCGCCGATCCCTGGACGCCGCAACGCGTCATCAAACTGCCGAGTCAGCGCCTGCCGCTTCTTCAACCGGTCGAGCGTAATTCCCTCAGGCAACCGGGCGTTGGGCAATTGCGGCGTGCCCAGCACGATCTGCGGGTCGTATTGGCTGGTTGAAACCTTCGCGGCTGTCGGAGAGCACTCGGTGAACAGCGGATCGTACTGGCGGCCGAGAAAACCTCCGTACGGCCCGGCTCGACGGATGTGCTGACCCCAGCCGAGCATGCACGGCATGTGGACATAGTCCGGAAATCCGCCCTGCTCCGTATTGAGATACTCGCACACCGATCCCATGCTCGGAGGCAGGTTGTCCTGCACGACGCCGATCGATGGCAGCGGTTCGGGGTACCCGGTCCAGCTGGCCATCGGATTGTGGCAGCCGGCCTTGTGATTCACCGTGCGAACGATCGCCGACCGGTTCATCCACTTAGCATGCTTTGGAAGAAGCTCGCAGACATCCATGCCAGGAACGTTCGACGCGATCGGACTGAAGTCGCTGCCAATTCCAGTCGGCGCATTGGGCTTCATATCGAACATGTCCTGCGTCGGAGCTCCTCCGAGCAGGTACAGCATGATCACGCTCTTCGCTTTGCCAGGTCGTTGAGGCTTCGCGTTCTCAGCTGCTGCCACGGCGGACTGCGGCAAACCGAACATTCCGCCGAGCATCGACAGACCGCCGGCCTGCAGAGTCTTACGTCGCGTCAGCCCTTCACCGCATCCACGCGAACTACCGAGTAATGTGATCATCGCATCCCCCAATCCAATCGCCGTCGGAAGCAAAACTGTCCGGAACTTTTCGCACATGTATTCAAACAAAACAAGTGGCCCGCAAATACCTTAACACAGGCGACTCCTTCACTGGAATCAGTGGTGTCGGCTTGAAGGCTGGCCGTTCCGAGCGGGCTGGGCAGGTGGAAAAGTCGATCATCCGACACTCTGGAATCAACAATGGCTTCAACATTCGAGTAGTTGATCGTGCCGGATCCGCCGTTAAAGAACAGGTCGTCGTTACCGCCGCCCTGCAGGATCGCGGAGAAGGCTCCCTGCGTCTGCGTGATGGAATTGCGGCTGCGCGTGCTGTTGGGACCGGCCGGTAAGCAGACAATCACGGCGTTCAACATGGTGAAGACGAATGTGGCTTCCGTCCTCGTTCATCGAGTTCTGGAAGTCGGGCGACTTCAATGGTTTGCTGTCCCTGCTCCATGCAGTCATTTTCAGATAGCTCTTGTTTTCCATGGTGCATAAAAGTAGCTTGATCCTTGGTTTGGGGCTCCGGCGGCGCCTGCGAGATTGAGCGGTCGCATTTCGGGAAGATTGCGGTGGGCATGAATTCGTGAATGCCCCATCGTAATCGGCTTCATGCATCGCCATTACGTTCATTCTTACTCCTGCAGCACATCCTTCTCCTGCAGCACATCCTTTTTTCTGAGGAGCTCTTGCCATGGCAGCGTCTCGTGCCACTCGAATGTTTCGTTTCCGAGCGTTCACTTTGATCGAATTGCTCGTCGTCATCGCGATCATTGCAATTCTGGTTGCGCTCCTGCTGCCTGCGGTTCAACAGGCCCGCGAGGCGGCGCGTCGAGCCAGTTGCAAGAGCAACATGAAGCAGATTGTCCTCGCTTTGCACAACTACCACGACGTCCACTCGTCGTTCCCGCAGGGGCAAAGCAGGACGCCCAATGACTGGTGTTGCGGTGGCAATTGGCGTGTGCACGTGCTGCCGTATATGGATGAGGCAACCGTCTATGGTGAAATCCAGTGGGATCGCGACGTCAGCTTCGGTGGCAGTTCGCCCGGCCATTACGCGGCTTACACCGGTGGCGCCGAAGTGTTCGCAAGCCTTGTGGTCAAGGGGTTCTCTTGCCCGTCCAGCGTGCTTCCCTCGAAAGACACTTCCGTCATTAACAACCCCCAACAGGGACAGACCCATCATTATGTGGGGGTCTCCGGGTCTCTTAACGTCGGCGGGGGCACGAATCGCGCAACCGACTACGGTGGACTTGTTCGCGGTAACGGGGTCATGGGGGTCCAACGTCATTCTCAGATGAAAGAGGTTACCGATGGCACTACAAACACGATCATGGTTGCCGAGCAGTCGGCGCAGATAAAAATCGATGGCACCCTTCGGAACCGGACAAGTAACTATTACGGTGGCTGGTCCGGCAGCGCCGGTAATTACAACACTGACCGGGCCGGACGGCCGCACTGGGGGGCGGGAACGACTTGCCTGCGGTATCCCATCAATCATGGCATCTCACAGTCCGTCTCTGCTGCATCAATTCCGGGCGGCGACAACACGTGGGATTACAATACGATCATCAACTCGTACCACACGGGGGGAATCCACGTCGGGCTTGCCGACGGGAGCGCCCGGTTTATTTCCGACAATGTCGACTTTGTAACTCTTCAGCGGCTGTGCTCCATGAATGACAGCGAACTCATAGGCGACTTCTGATCTTTGTTGCTCACTGTTGGATTCTCAACTGGCGTACTCTTGAAAACAGATTCACTCCAACTGCTTCAGACGAATGGGAACTCGAAGATGACGCGAAGCGCAAGATTCAGTGGGGCATGGTCAGCATTCTGCCTGTTGTCCTGTTTTCTTCTGGGCTGCGGTGGTGATGACGGCGGCAAGGAGATCGGTCCCACGGGAGAGGTCGAGGGAACCGTCACGATTGACGGCGAGCCGCTAACCGAAGGTTCGGTGGCCTTTTATCAAACGAGTACGGGTAATTCTGGCGGAGCAGAATTGGGGCCCGGTGGGAAGTTCAAGTTCGCCACACCGACCCCGGAAGGCAGTTATCTCGTCGCGTTTCAGCCTCCCGCTCCGCCCCAGCCCGACGATGAAGAGTCGGGAATGCTTGCCAGAGCGGAAAGCAACATTCACGAGGGCTATCAGACGGGAGAAACGAGCAACTTCACCGCTGAGGTCAAGGAAGGGCCCAACACCTTCACGTTTGAGCTGCTCAAATCGGGACCTGCGGCCAGCACCAATACCCCTCCTTAGGATCAGTCCCGAAATAACTTCCCGATTTCCATTGCCTTGTTTGACCCGAAGCCGCAGGCGATGGTGTTTTGAATGCGTGCCAGCGTCTGAAACGCGGGCGCCTTCGGCTTGCGGTCAAACAAGGAACTTATTTCGGGACAATTCCTTAGGAATGTGTCCGGGCCGTTGTGCAGCAGCGAGTCTGTAACCTTGCCGGTTCAGGTTGCCATTGCACCATTGAAATGCATCCACTCTTCGAGAACGATCCATGCTCCGCTCAGCCTGAACCCCGATGGGGGGTGAGGTTTCGGTCGGTTCACATTGTCGGAGCGAGCTTCCTGGTTCTGCTGTCCGTCCTCGCGATCTGGTTCCACTTCGAATCAAACGCGTCAAGCGAGAAGCTGGTCGAGGCCGAGGCCGCGTGTTCGGCAGGTGACTTCCGCACTGCGCAGCGGCTTGTCATGGAAGTTCTGCAGCAGACACCGGAGAACTTCCGCGCGCGGCTGGTTGCAGCGAAATGTCTGAACGCCCAGAACCGTTTTCCACAGGCGGTTGCACTGTTGTCGGACATTCCGTCCGGCCAGGCACCTCATTCCGTCGAAGCCGCCTGCCTTGCGGGCGACATTCTGTTTTTGAATCTTTATCGGCCGTCTGAAGCCGAGTCGTTGTATCGACAGGCACTCGAAGACGATCCTTCATCGTTGGAAGCAAACGATCGGCTGGCCATCCTGTTTGCTGTCACCGGCCAATGGTGGCGGCAAATCCCGGCCCGACTCGCGACGGCTCGCGAGGGCCGGTTCGACGCCTTGCATCTGTTTGTCATGGCGCTGGCGGAGAACGCGCTCGCCAATCCGGAACTGGCCGATGCGATGCGACGCGTCTCGCCCGATGACCCACTCGTATTGCTCGCGGCCTCCCGCCTCGAGATCGAAGACGAACACCACGACGAGGCAATTCGGCTGCTCACTCGCGCTGTCGCGATGTCTCCCGATCTTGTGCAGGTGCATGTGTTGCTGGGGACTGAGTTCTTCCATCTCGGCGACGAGTCGCGATTTGTCGAATGGCTTCGTCGTCTCCCACCATCGGCCGATGACCATCCCGGGATTTGGGTATTGCGTGGCAAGTGGGCGCAGCGGCATGGACACCGGTCAGTCGCGCTTCGCTGTTTTTGCGAGGCGGTCGAGAGAGACCCCAATCATGCCGACGCGCTGTATCAGGCCGGGAGGCTGCTCCAATCGATGAACGGCAGCGAAGCCGCAGCGCCGTTTTTCGAGCGAGCTGCGAAACTGCAGGAATTCATCAACGCCACAAAAGCCGCCGACACCGATGATGCGCTCGTCGAAACCGAACGTGCGGCGAAACTGGCCGAGTCGCTGGGGAATTCCTGGGAGGCCTACGGTTGGGCGTCAATAGCGGCCTCGCATCCACAAAGTCCCGAGTGGGCGCGGCAAATGACATCCCGGCTGAAGCCGGTGCTGCCCACACTTGCATTGGAGAGGACCGACCCGAAAACGAATCCGGCGAGCACGTTCGACTACGACCAACTTCCTTTGCTCGAATCGATCGACCTTGAAACTGCACGCGACACGGCTGATGAGAATCACGGCCCAGCGAGTCCGTTCGCCTTTCGCGATCGAGCGGAATCGGCTGGAATCGCTTTTCAGTATTTCAACGGTTCCCAGGATGTCGCCAGCGGCACGCGACACATGTACGAAGTCATGGGAGGTGGCGTCGCGGTGCTCGATATAAACGGAGACGATCTCCCCGACCTTTATTTCGCCCAGGGCAGTTCCTGGCCACCCGAGGAATCGAACCGTGAATTCCTCGACCGGTTGTATCTCAACGCGGGTTCGGCTGGATTCGTGGACGTGACCCAGGCGTGTGGAATCGTCGAAAACCGTTTCAGCCAGGGCGTGACCGTGGGCGACTCTGATTCCGACGGGTTTGCCGACATTCTGGTTGCCAACATCGGCCAGAACCGTTTGTACCGCAACAATGGAGACGGCACATTCAGCGATATGAGTCACGACGCCGGCTTCGACCGTTCGGACTGGTCGACAAGCTGCGCGATCGTCGACCTTTCCGGAGACGCTCACCCGGAATTGTACGTCGTCAACTATCTCGAGGGGGCCGATCTTTTCACGCGGACCTGCGGCCCAACAAAAAACGGAGTATGTCTGCCACAGCATTTCCAGGCGGCAGCGGATCGTTTGTTTTTGAATCATGGGGACGAAAGTTTCCGCGATGTTGCTGGCTCGTCCGGGTTCGATGTCGCCGGCGGTAAGGGGCTTGGAATTGCCGTTGGATCATTCGGTGATTCTCCCGGACTGAACGTGTTCGTCGCGAATGATACCGTCGCCAACTTCTTCTTTGAGAATCAGGGGAGCACCGAAAACGGCATTCCCCGATTCCAGGAGAAGGCGCTGGTCTCGGGGCTGGCCTTCGGTGGGGCCGGCACCGCTCAGGCGTCCATGGGAGTCGCGGTCGGTGACGCGGACGGCGACGGCACCACTGACCTGTTCGTCACGAACTTCCATGGCGAAACGAACACGCTTTATCGTCAACTGCAAGGCGGCATTTTCGAAGACGTAACGCTTGTGCGAGGACTGCGTCAGCCAAGCTTGTCCAGGTTGGGCTTCGGCACGCAGTTTCTGGACGCCGATCTTGACGGTCGGCTCGATCTGGTCGTTGCCAACGGCCACATTGACAACTTCAGCCAGGACGGGCGGAGCGAGTACCAGATGAGACCGCAGTTCTTCGCCAACCAGGGTGAAGCAGGGTTCCGTGAAGCCGGTGCCGAAGCGCTCGGGCCGTACTTCGATCGCCCGGTTCTGGGACGTGCGTTAGCGCGTCTTGACTGGAATGGGGACGGCAAGGAAGACTTCGTCGTGACGCATCTGGACGCTCCCGCTGCGCTGCTGGAAAACACCACGAAACGTGCGGGGAACTATGTCGCTCTCAAGTTGCGCGGCGTGCATTCCAGCCGAGATGCCATTGGAACCGTCGTGCAGGCTGAAACCGATAGCCTCAAGTTGACTCGACAACTGACGGCGGGTGACGGATTTCAGGCAAGCAATCAACGCGTGCTGACATTTGGCCTGGGCGAAGACGATATCATTCGAAAGCTGACGGTCACCTGGCCGTCCGGACGATCGAACGAGTTTTTGAATGTCCCGTCCAACACGCGTTGGATTATCATCGAGGGAAAGCAACGGCTGTTCGCCGCGCCGACCAATTAACGGAACGTCATGTCCACAGCTTCTACGCCGACTGAAACGAGCGTCCGCCGTTTTCGATGGCGGCGGATTGGCTTCTTCGTGCTACTGATACTGGCGATTGTCTTTGGAGCGTATTGGCTTTCCCGCCCGAACATGACAACCCTGATGCGCCGTGCCGACCTCGAATTCATCCGCGGAGACTACGACCAGACCATGGACACCGTCGCGCGGATCTTGAGTCGTGAACCCGACCATATCCCCGCCCTGGTACTTGCCGGCGACACATCCTTCTCGATGGAGAAATACGATCGGGCACTTGATTATTATCGCCGGGTTCCCGCTGGTTCGTCTGAGGCCGCAATCCATGCGCAGTTGCGGTGTGGCCGTATCGAGATGCACCACACGGGGAACGCCGTGGCTGCCGAGGCTGATTTTCGAGCGGCCCTGCAGCACGTTCCCGAAGACCGCAACGGGCTGTTTCAGCTCGCGAGTCTGTTGGGAATTCAAGCGCGCCGCAGCGAAGCCGTCCCCGTTATTCTGCGGCTGTTTCGGCAGGGCATGTTCAACGCCGATTTCCTGGCGCTGCTGGGATCGAAAAGCGGCGCGCTGTTCAATGTTGACGAACTCCAGCGTTATCACAACGCTGCTCCGGAAAGTCCGAGTGTCCTTGTTGGCCTTGCCTGGCACGAACGCAACTCCGGCAGGAACGAGCAGGCGCTCGAGTTGCTCGCACGCGCAATCAGGACGAATCCTCAATTTACCGAAGCCCGCATCACCATGGCGGATTTGCTGTGGGAGTCGGGGCGGTTCGACGACGTGCGTTCGTTGTTGGCCGAGCAGGAATCGCGCCGCGTCAACGATGCGAGATTCTGGCTCATTCGCGGGCGGTTGGCAGATCGCGACGGGAAAGAGAATGAGGCAGCACGCTGTTTCTGGGAGACGCTGCTGCAGGATCCCACGAGTCGCGACGCGACGTATCAACTGTTTCACTACTTCACCAGCATCAATGACGACACGACGGCAGCGTTCCTTGAGCAGCGGGTGCAGATGCTCCTTGAACTTCGCGCCACGTCCGACAGAGTGACTTCGGAAAGACACACCAGCGCAGCCCCGATCCGGCCACTTGTCGAGCAGTTGGAACGCGTCGGCCGGCTCTGGGAAGCGTGGGGATGGTGCGTTGTTGCCCGCGATATCGACCCAAACGCCGAGTGGGCAGTCACTCGGGCCCGAACACTGAATTCGATACTGAGGGACGCGCCGCTGACGTTGGTATGCCGTCCCGTCGATCTTCGTTGCGATCTGTCCCATCTTCCCGTACCGACATGGCAGTCGGAGTTCGAACGGGCGGACGCATCTTCGATGCCGGCAGGATCAGGGGTCACGTTTCGCGACGACTCGGAATCGTCCGGTCTTGAGTTTCAGTACTTCAACAGTCCCGGTTCACAGGAGGCGGGACAGCGCATGTACGAATTTAACGGTGGCGGTTGCGGCGTGCTGGATTACGACGCGGATGGCTGGCCGGATGTGCATTTCACGCAGGGATGCCGCTGGGAATCTCGCGGCGAGCAGATCGAGCACATTGACCGCCTGTTCCGGAATCTCGGTCATGGAGAGTTTGTCGACGTGACGCGAGCAGCCGGTCTGGTCGAAGACAGCTTCAGCACCGGCGTTGCCGTGGGGGACTTCGACAACGACGGATTCGACGACGTCTACGTTGCCAACATCGGGGCGAATCGGCTGTTTCGCAACAATGGCGACGGGACATTTCACGACGTCAGCGGTCAGGCGGGTGTTGGCGATCCGCGGTGGTCTACCAGTTGCGTCGTCGCCGACTTGAATGGCGATTCGTTGCCGGACATCTACTCGGTCAACTATCTCGCAGCCGAGTCGATCTTTGAAACTGTCTGCCAGCACCAGGACGGGCGTCCGCGAATGTGCATGCCATTCCACTTTCCGGCGGCACAGGACCAGTTCTATCTCAATCTGGGCGACGGTCGGTTCAGGAATGCGACGGCGGAAGCCGGCGTCCAGGTGCCCAACGGCAAAGGGTTGGGGGTCATCGCTGCCGATTGGGAAGGCAGCGGCCGGCTGTCCCTGTTCGTTGCAAACGACACGGTGGCGAACTCTTTCTTCGTTAACGGAGGTTCTCAGTCGGATCCATCAATGATCTTCGAAGAACAAGCCATGCCGTCGGGAATCGCTTTGAACCATGCAGGTCGCGCCGAAGGCTGTATGGGTATCGCCGCCGGAGACGTCGATGGAGACGGGGACCTTGACGTTTTCGTCACCAACTTTCTGCACGAGTCGAACACGTTGTATCAGGCGCTGCCCGGCCTGGCCTTCGCAGACACGACGCGAGATGCGGGACTCGCAGAACCGAGCCGGCAGCTGCTCGGATTTGGTACGCAGTTCCTCGATGCTGACCTCGACGGACGGCTCGACCTGCTCGTCGCCAATGGGCACATCGACGATTATCGCCGCTACGGTCGACCGTATCAGATGCCGCCGGAGTTCTACTACAACACCGGAGGCGGCCGGTTTTCGCGGCAATCCGGTTCCGAGGTTGGACCGTATTTCACACGGCAGTTTCTCGGGCGCAGCCTGGCGCGATGGGATTGGAACCGCGACGGGCGCGAGGATGCGGTGATCTCCAATCTGGATCAACCGGCCGCATTGCTGACGAATACGACCGCTCAGCACGGGCGATCACTGTCGCTCAAGCTGCGGGGAATCGACTCTTCGCGAGATGCCATCGGCACGACTGTAACCCTGCATCTGGACCAGCGCACAATCACCCGACAGTTGACGGCCGGGGACGGCTATCAGGCCAGTAACGAACGACGATTGGTTTTCGGCCTTTCGGACTCCGCGAGCGTGAAGCGGATTGACATCGCGTGGCCGTCAGGGGAGCTCGACTCCTTCGCCGATCTGAAAGCGGACGCTGAATACCTCGTGATCGAGGGAGCCGAACGCGCGTTCCAGCTTGACGGGCGTGGTTTGGCGAGTGCCAAAGAAGGTGCCAAAGAAGAATAGCCTCGCTGACACTCTTTGAAGTTTCACAGTTTTGAGTCGCGAAGCGACGGCAGCATATAGCTGCGGGCGTAAGCCCGCAGAAAAAGGTCATGAAAAGGCCAAGCCGCGAAGCGGCGACAGCAGTCACTTCTGCTGTCGCCGCTTCGCGGCTCACATGTTCGTTGAGATTGCTATCCGTGGGCTGACGCCCACGGCTATATGCTGTCGCCGCTTCGCGGCTGAAGTGTGCAACTCCTAAACTGACGCCGCGGGTTAGTAAATCCAAACCGCTACACTTACGACTCAGCCGCTCCAGTGGGCTCAACCTCATATTCTGACGACTCAGTCTGGCAACAGAACACCACTGGAATTTGTCCCAGAAAGAGAGAGCGACTCGTGACGGCTGAACCAGTTAACCCCGGGGAGCAGGATCGACGCATCGAGACGGCAAAGCCGAGGCGGGCCCTGCTCACTCTGTTGTTGGTTGCCGTGGCGATTCCGCCGCTCACGTACTTTTCAAAGCCGCTGGTGCGTGCGCTGAAATCCCCGTCTCCACTGCATGTCGGCGGAACGTCGTTTCCCGAATCGAAACGGCAGTTTGAGCAGGAGTCGATCGGTCCGGAACCGGCATGGAACTCGCAAATCACCAACGTGCAGATGGTTGATCTTGATCAGGACGGACTTCTTGACGTGATTGTTTGTGACGCGCTGCGCAGTCAGGTGATCTGGTATCGCCAGCATCCGCAGGGGGACTGGGAAGAACATGTGCTGGGAAGTGATCTGCTGGTTCCGGCACATGCGACGGTCGCGGACCTCGATCAGGACGGAGACCAGGACGTGGTCGTCGCGATTCTGGGTGACCTGTTCGGAACAGATCGTTACTCGGGCCGCGTCGTCTGGCTCGAGCAGACTGCCGACGGATTCGTTCCGCACGTGATTCTGGATGATGTGCGGCGCGTGACGGACGTTCGTGTCGGGGATCTCGATGGCGACGACGACTACGACATCGCGGTCGCCGTGTTCGGGTACAGCATCGGGCAGATTTTGTGGCTGGAAAACCGCGGCGGCGAAGCATTTCGCGATCACGTTCTGCTGCATGCTCCGGGCACGATTCACGTTCCACTGGCCGACTTCGACGGCGATGGCGACCTTGATATTGCGGCGGTTGTGTCGCAGGAGGAAGAAGAAATATGGGCGTTCGAAAACAAGGGCGGCGGGGAGTTCCATTCGCGCCGCCTTCACGTTTCGGACAATTTTGACATCGGCAGCGCCGGGCTGATTCAGGACGACCTCGACGGTGACGGTGATCCGGATTTGATCTGGCCGGTGGGTGATAATCTGGAATATGAGTTTTCTTACCCGCAGCCTTATCACGGATGTATCTGGTTCGAGAACAAAGGGGACTGGGAATTCGAGCCGCACAGGATTGCAAATTTCGGCGGCGCATACGCCGCGGCGGCTGGCGACATCGATGGTGACGGGGATCGCGACGTGGTTCTAGTCAGCATGGTCAATGAGTGGCAGGAACCGGGGAATCCATGCATCGTCTGGCTGGAGAACGATGGTTCGCAGCAATTCCAGGTCTGGCGGGTTGCCGACCGCCCGACACATTTGACGACCGTTGCCTGCGGGGATCTGGACGGTGACGGTCGCGACGACATCGTGGCCGGAGTGATGAAGAAGATGCTGAAACACACTGACCGGGATGGCCGCGTCGTCTCCTGGCGATCGGGAGATCAGCCATGAAGATGCTCACCAGGCTGCTGCAGGCAGGCATTGCAATTGAGATTCTGGGCGCAGCCTTCTTCGTGGTTGTGTGGCTGAGTGATCCGGTGCCGCCGCGATCGGATCTCGCTCATTACCACCCGGCAACCGCCGACGAGATTCGCTCGCTCGAAAAAACAGTGCGCGACAGCGGTACTGCCGACAATTGGCTGACCCTGGGTAAAGCGTATCTTGCGGGCGGGTTTTTCCCACACGGAGAATACTGTTGCGAACAGGCCGCTCGCGACGACGCGGCTTCTTTCGAGGCACACTACTGGTGGGGCGTCGCACTCAATCAACTGGGCGACACGTCGCAAGCCATCGAAGGATTTCGACAGGCACTTCCGCTCGCCGACGATCAGACGTCCGTTGACGATGCCCGAGCGCGCTGCTGGTACGGAATTGGCCGAAATCTGCTGCGGCAGGAGGACGCGGCCAATGCGGAAGCAGCATTTCGAAAAGCAGGCGACTATCTGCCGGCTCGCTGTCAGCTCGTCCGGATCCTCGTGCGTGCGGATCGTGGCAGCGAAGCAATCGCGATCCTGGACGAACTGGTTTCCCGCTATCCCAACGAGAGCACCTTCTATCAACTGCGGGCTCGAGCGCGCGAACAGACGGGGGACACCGCTGGAGCCTTTGACGACAGGACGCATGTTGAACGTGCACCGGACCGCTTGCGCTCGGACTCAATCATCGCGGAACTGCAGTTTGAGTTCGGGGCCATCGGGTTGAATCGGCAACTCGGAAACTGTAGCCGGCTGACCGCCGAGCAACCTCAGCAGGCCGTGACGTGTTTGCGAGAGCTGCTGTCGGCAGGGTGGCGCACGGAACTGGCGGTAACGCTTGTCGAAGCGGAAATGCGAATCGGAAACGCCCAGCAGGCAGTCGACCTTCTGAATGAACTAATGCAGCGTGGTGGAACCACACCCGAGCGGCTGGCGCAACTAGCGTATGGCCATCGGTGGCTCGAACAGGACGAGATGTCCTTCGAGCTGCTCCACCGCGCCGCTCAATTAATGCACATTGAATCCGTCCACGACGCTTTAAGCCAGGCCTACCTCACGCGCGGCGAAAGCGAGCTGTCTGACAGGCACCGCGCGTTGGCGTCGATGACCGGTGGGATCGCCGCGTTTCGGGAAAACCGCCTGCTTGAGGCCAGCTCGCAGCTTCAACAGGCGTTGCAGCTTGATCCTGGACTGTCCAACGGATGGTTCTACCTCGCCGAATGCTATCGCGTGGAGGGGCAGGACGAGGACGCGATCGATGCGCTCAGGCGGTGTTTGCAGATTGATCAAAACCATGGCCGCGCTCGATCCCGCTTGCTGCGGCTGACGGGTTCGAATCCTGAGGATTAACCTGCTGGCCATGATCGGGATCGTCAGGTCGTCATGGATTCGAATCCGTATTCTGGTAGCTCGACTCCCTGAGTCGAGTCCTCACAAACAGCCCCGAGTCGGAGAGGCTGTGAGTCAGGCTACACAATCACGATCTTGTTTCTGGACAGGAACTAAGGATCAGTCCCGAAATAACTTCCCGATTTCCGTTGCCTTGTTTGACCCGAAGCCGCAGGCGATGGTGTTTTGAATGCGTGCCAGCGTCTGAAACGCGGGCGCCTTCGGCTTCCGGTCAAACAAGGAACTTATTTCAGGACTATTCCTAAGGGACGGGGCGGACTTAATTCCTGCAACTGGCGCCGGTTTAATTTCCGGCTCGTCCCTAACGTTCTTCGCTGAGAACCGGACGCGACCGGTGACTCCAGAGCAATTGGCTGTCGATCAGCCAATCTTGATGTTCACATCTGCTTGACTTTCTTGACGTGAGCAACCACTCATTAACTGTCAAACCCGCCCGACGTCTCACATCGGTGCCGACTGTCACTCTCTACGTTCCGGGATGTTGTTTCCCCCGCGTGGCAAGTTCGAAGGATCCCGGAAGTTGCATCCCTACCAGGGTTTGCGACACCGGACTCCGACCGCCATCGCGAATCATCGATTGCCGCCTCGGACACATCGGGAAGCCATTGCGCTGACCAGATGTCACCATATTTCGGAAACTACACACACAAATAATGTAGTACCGATGTGTCGATCGACGCCGCACTTCTGTTCGGTTTTGTATTTCCAAGACATGGAAAACCGAATCTGTCAAACGTTGGCGCATGAAGTGTATTTCGTACTTGTGGTGGGTTCGAGCCCGCTCTCGAACCACAACACTCAACAGCCTTTTATATGTTCACAACATACTCAAACAAAATGACTTACGAGTCGTGCGGCGGACGAGATGGTGCCAACCAGAGTGTCTACCGCGCGCCAACTGTCAACTGCCTACTGCCTAACGGCGGCGACAGTGGGTTTTCGTATCGGCGCAGCAACTGAAAAACCTGAGCGGCAGATCATCACGACAGAACAAACCGAAACGTCATGCCCGCAGACGCGGGAACCCAGAACAACGTCATTCCCGCGAAGACGGGAACTCAGAACAGCAAAGGAAACGTGTCCGAAACAACTTCACATTGGCTCCGCACTCCGTGCGGAATGCCCCTCGGAATGGGCTGACGCGACGGAGTCGCGTGCCACGAAAAACGAAGACCTGCTTCGGGCACATTTCTGAAAACAACACACGACTGAGTACTGCATACAGCTCCGTAGGCTGGGACGTGTCCCAGCTTTTGAGAATCGCTGGGACTTGTCCCAGCAAGTGAATTGAAAACGAGCTGAGTGATTTCGGACGAGTGACTTTCAACGGCCAATCGAACGAGTGAAAGAGAAGCCAGCATGGCAAGTTCAGAAAACGAGTTGCGAGACGTCTCGGAGAAGGAAGTAGTCCGGGCCACGAATGGCGTGACGGAAGACGCCCAGGCTGGGCTCGCTGAAAGGGCGCCTGATTTGAACTCTGCAGAAACGAAGGATCACTTCACGTATCGATACACCCCGGAAGTGGCTGAGTTTCTGGAAACGATTGGTGCTTCGATTCTTGTGTCGACTTATCAGGCCGGGAAGCTGGCGGTATTCCGGTCTCAACAGAAGCGGCTGTCGCTGCTGCCCAGGACTTTCGATCAGGCGATGGGCATTGCGGTGGCTCCCGGAAGACTGGCCATCGCGTCGAAGTTTCAGATCTGGACCTTGCGGAATTCGCCATCTGTAGCCAAACGGCTCAACGAATCTGACGAGCACAAATCCGAGCGTCCTTATGACGCCTGCTATCTGCCGAGAAATTCGCGAGTCACGGGCAACATCGACGCTCACGAAATCGCCTGGGGAGCCGGCGACGATGAGTTGTGGGTGGTCAACACCAGCTTCTCCTGTCTGTGCACGCTGGACGATTCGCGATTCAGCTTTACCCCGCGCTGGAAGCCGCCGTTTGTTTCGGAAATCTCACGCGGAGACCGGTGCCACCTGAACGGCGTGGCGATGGAAGATGGCCGTCCTCGCTTTGTGACCTGCTTCGGGCAGACGGACAGCAAGGAAGGTTGGCGCGACAACAAGCTCGACGGCGGTTGCATCGTTGACGTGCCGACTGGCGAAGTCGTGTCGACAGGTCTGTCGATGCCGCATTCGCCGCGACTGCACAATGGCCAGTTGTGGGTTCTGGATTCTGGTCGCGGTCGTCTGTTGACGGTCGATCAGAAGACCGGCGAGACCGAGACGGTCATCGAATTGTCTGGTTACACACGAGGGCTGGCCTTCGCTGGCCGTTACGCACTGATCGGCCTGTCACAAATCCGAGAGACCGCGGTCTTCGGAGGTGTGCCGGTGGCTGAGAAGTATCCCGAACGTCCTTGCGGAGTGGCGATTGTCGACATCGTCACCGGACGACAGGTCGGGCTGATCGAATTCCTGGGCTCAGTTCGGGAAGTCTTCGATGTGCAGCTCCTGGCGGGAGCACGCTGGCCTTCGGTTGTTGGACTGGAAAAGGAACTTGTCCAGCAATCGAGCATCGTCGGCCCCGAACGAGGACTCGACTCATGAACCACCCCCGTTTGACCGCAAGCCGCAGGCGTGCGCGTTCGGCCTGCCTGCCCTGCAGCCGCAGGCGTGCGCGTTCAGCAGTTTGTTTGACCGCAAGCCGCAGGCGTGCGCGTTCAGCAGTTTGTTTGACCGCAAGCCGCAGGCGTGCGCGTGCAAGCCGCCTGCGATACCCCTGCGCGCACGCCTGCGGCTTGCGGTCAAACAAGGGCTTGCGGTTGAACAAGGTTGGATCAGTGGTACGTCGTCCAGCCACCGTCAGACAGGCCAGCGAAGGGGGTTACGAAAGACCAGTGCTGCGCGGGCTTGTCTTCCTCAAGCGGGTTGTTCTGCACGTACGCAATGGCATTTTCGATCGCCTCGTCGCTGTCCAGGTAAATCTTCCAGGCGCGTTCGGCCCACATTCGCGGCGGACGCTCGTGCGGTCCGGCGAACGTCGCCAGCGGGTGCCGGTGTTCTTCGATCAACCGTCGCGTGGCCGAACCCTTCAGCAGTATCGAGATCTGCTCGACGGCGTACGAGTGTCGGGCGATGACCAGATGCGTGTGCTCGGGCATGATCGCACACGCCCACAGCGTGTAGTTGCTGGTGCGGATTTGCTTTGCAAAACCACGAGCCACCGCTCGCGCCTGCAGGCCGTTCAACTGAACCGGCGGGTATTTGAGCTTCCCGCGCGCCGCCTCGCGCTGCTGAAGTTCCGCTGCGGAAAGATCCCGCAGACGGCGACGTTCGCGTACTGGTCGAGCTTTCCCGAACCGAGCCAGTTCCCAGGCACCGACAAAATCCGACCACGACCCGCGAGGATCGTTCGGCAGCCAGAACCCATACACCGGCAGGATCACATGATACCCGTGGATCATTTGTTTTCTCCTGCCCGCAAGTATGCGCACCCACCTCGTTTGACCGCAAGCGGGCACCGACCGCAGGTTGGTCGGCGTGCGCGCCCGACCTGGACGAGTTCCAACCGTGCTCACCTGAACGCCGTCGCCTCCGGCTGCGGGTCAAACAAGCAGGCCAGTTTAACCGCAAGCGGGCACCGACCGCAGGTTGGTCGGCGTGCGCGACTCCTGCGTTTGGCTCGCAACAGTGCTCACCCCAACGCCGTCGCCTTCGGCTGCGGGTCAAACAAGCAGGCCAGTTTGACCGCAAGCGGGCACCGACCGCAGGTTGGTCGGCGTGCGCGTCCGACCTGGACGAGTTGCAACGGTGCTCCCCAAACGCGCACGCCTGCGGCTTGCGGTCAAACGAGGAACAAGCGGGCAACACACAAGACAGCGGGTGATACACAAAACAGCGAGCCATCTGAATAAGACAAACAGACAACTGATACAGCGACGCGGCGGGGTTCGAGGTGAGTCCTGCGGCACTGAAGACAACTTTTCAATACACCATTGACCGGACTTTTGAAGGACTATTCGAATGATTCTCAGCTCATGGTTGACGACAGTTTCTAATCGGATTCGAAACGCCAGCGCACGACGACGACTCAGTCGCAAGTACAAAGGCAACCGCTACGCTCGTCCGGCGGGAG
>Ga0316208_1002032_pt1 | contig 17359 bp, 19 predicted proteins | sample 3monopyrite_MG_FD_204944 | JGI IMG/M metagenome (GOLD analysis project Ga0316208, IMG submission 204944) | Microbial mat bacterial communities from mineral coupon in-situ incubated in ocean water Damariscotta River, Maine, United States -... | ecosystem: Environmental > Aquatic > Marine >...
CAAAAGCAACGGAGAAACCTACATACCCCATATACAATAAAGGTGGATGAATGATTAAACCAAAATCTTGTAATAGTGGATTTAAATCCCGCCCCTGTACGGGCGCAACAGCTAATCGATCAAAAGGATTTGAGGTGAGCAACATAAAAAGCAAAAAACCTACGCTGATCATTCCCATGACACCTAACACGCGCGCCAACATATCTTTTGGAATACTACGACTGAATAGCGCCACTGCACTGGCCCAAATAGCGAGCGTTAATGCCCATAACAACAGCGAACCTTCATGTGCTCCCCATACGGCCGAAATTCTATAAACTAAAGGTAATGCTGTATTTGAATTGTTAGCAACATAAACAACTGAAAAATCATGAACAATAAAGCTATAAACTAAAGCAGCAAAAGACACCAGCAAAAAAAACAACTGTAACTGCGTAACCGGTTTTGCAAGCGCAACCCATGAATTAATGCCTTTCGTTGCACCAATGACAGGTAAGCTTGCTTGTATAAGCGCCATGACTAACGCCATGATCAGTGCAAAGTGTCCGAGTTCAGGGATCATATTTTTTTCTACTTTTTATATCGATACTTAATAATGTAGCTTAGGCAGTTTTATTTAACCGTCTCTTCAGCTTTTTTTTCCAGCGACTTCCTGGCTTTCTCTAAAGATTCGGCAACTTCAGGTGGCATATAATTTTCATCATGCTTGGCTAAAACTTCTTCCGCAATAAATACACCATCACCATTTAATTTACCTCGACTAATAATACCCTGACCTTCACGAAATAAATCTGGCAAAATACCTTCATATTGAACAGTCACTGTTTTTTCATAATCCGTAATATCAAAATGAACCTTTAAACTTCCGGGTTCTTTTTTAAACGTACCATCGACTACCATCCCACCCATACGAAATAATTTATCAACAGGTGCTTTACCTTGCTTTACATCAGTCGGTGAAAAATAAAACATGAGATTCTGGTTAAAGGCATACATCGCAAAACCAGCAGCAAGCGTTACACCGGTAACAAGAAATACAATAAGGAACAATCTTTTTTTACGTGCAGGAGTCACTGTGTTTTCTCACTCATATTTACGGTCTTATTTGACCCGTTGTTGTTCAAATAGTTTCGGCGCTTTATGTTTTTTATTAATTTATTTTTTGCTAGTAATGGGACTACGATATTCCAAAGCAATACAATAAATGTCAGACCATAAGAAGCCCAGATATAAAAATTATATTTTCCAAAGTCTAATGCATCCATATTATTTTAACTCCAGTAAAGCACGTACCCATTTGCTATTTTGTTCCCGCTTCAACAGCTCTGTTCGCACCCGCATAAATAAGTTGGCAATGAAAAATAATTTAAAAGCAACGGCCATAACCAGTAACGGAATTAACATTGAAAGGTGAATAGACGGTTTATCAAATTTTGTTACGGTTGGGCCCTGGTGAAGCGTATTCCACCATTCAACAGAATAATGAATTATAGGAATATTAACCACACCCACCAGGGCTAAAATTGCCACTGCGCGTGCAGCTGTTCGCCTGTCTTCAATCGCATTATATAACGCCATTACACCAAAATATAAAAACAATAAAAGAAGTTCAGAAGTTAAACGTGCATCCCAGACCCACCACGTGTTCCACATCGGTTTACCCCATATTGAGCCCGTTGCTAAAGCGAGAAAGGTAAAGCTCGCACCAATAGGAGCGCAACTGATCATGACAATTTCAGCAAGCTTCAAACGCCAGACTAATGCAATAACACCTGTAGCGGCCATTACCATATAAATGAACATCGACATCCATGCCGCAGGAACATGTACAAAAATAATCCGATAGGCTTCACCTTGCTCATAATCAGTCGGTGCGAGGAACAACCCGCTATACAAACCGTAAGCAAATAAAAGTCCACAAAGTCCCATGATATACGGTAACCACAAACCTGAAATTCGATAGAAATAAGGTGGTGACGCAAACTGATGGTATAAACGAGTAATATTTGTAACTATTTTCATACTTTAATTCAAACTCACTTTAAGTGCCGCCGCAATCGCAAATGGAGATAAAGTAATTGCGAGTAGCAAAATGGCGAACATCATTGCCAACTGTGCTTCTGCTGAAAAACCTTGTTCCACATTTTGTAATGCCAATGTCGCAAAAATTAAAACCGGAATATATAAGGGTAAAACTAATAATGACAGTATTACACCCCCCTGTCTTAAAGCAACCGTCAAAGCGATAGCCACTGCACCAATTAAACTTAAGGTTGGTGTTCCAACCAGCAAGGTTAATACTAACGTCGAAACGATATCGGTTGGCAGATAAAGCAACATCGCAAGCACAGGCGTAATCAAAATAAGAGGTAAGCCGGTGATAATCCAATGCGCGGTAATTTTTGCTGTAACTAAAAATGATAATGGTGCTTGTAATAAGGTCATTTGCTCTAAACTGCCATCTTCAAAATCAGAACGGAATAAATTATCTAATGACAGCATCGTTGCCAACAATGCAGTAACCCAGATAATTGCCGGAGCAATTTTTTGTAACAAAACTTTATCATCACCAATAGCAAGCGGGAATAAAGATACAACCATTATAAAAAAGATAAGCGGGTGAATAATTTCAGAGCGCCGGCGAAAAGCAATCAATAAGTCACGTTTAAGTAATTGAGTCCAGATGTTAAACATATTAATTTGTTAAGCTAAGGTGTTTAACATTTAATCCGGCCAAATCAATGTCGTGATGCGACGTTAAAATCAATATTCCACCTTCAGTAATATGTTGCTTAATTAATTGTTCAAAAAAAACGATGCTCGCCTTATCAAGAGAAGTGAACGGTTCATCCAGAATCCAGAATGAATTTTTTGTCATCATCAAACGCGCAAGCGCAAGTTTGCGTTTTTGCCCTGCTGATAACAGTCGACTTAAAATATCCGCTTGTTTAAGGAGCCCAATTTTTTTTAAAACATGCTCCGCTTTTATATCTGTTACCGTTGCCATTGAACGCATTAAATTTAAGTTTTCTTCGACAGTAAGCTCATCTTTGAGACCGTTTTTATGTCCGATATATGAGATATTTTGAAAGTATTCAGAACCCGACAAGACGGGAACATCATTCCAGATAATTTCTCCCTCATCAGGCATCCGAAAACCACATAGAATGCGCAATAAACTTGTTTTACCACTCCCATTCTCGCCTTGTAAAAATAGCACGCAGCCACTTTTCAGGCTCACATCCAAACCACTGAATAAAACCTGATCATTGCGCCAACAGGCAAGATTTTTAACCATTAAACTGTCAGAAAGGGAGGATTCTTGTTCCATTATGTATGTGATTTTTACTCATTTACGAAAATTTAAAAAAGACGACTTAAAAATAAAGAATCTAATTTCCCTGCCGATAATACCCTTAATGCAACTCAAACAGTGAATTTATTCACCCAAGTATAAGGGAAAACCCTAGTTACAATAAATAATGATCATAATATGATAAGCAATAAATACCAAATATGATTGCACTGTAAAATGCCATTTCACTCCCCATGGAATGTATTTTGGAACATTGGATGTAAGCATCTCTGCCTCTGTGATTAGCTGTTTTGTGTAGAAACCATAAATATTAAAAATGCTCTTTATGTAATGAGGATAAAAAACCGTACATTTCGGTATTAAGAGATGACAAAGCAAAATGCGACCATATATATTATTGATGACGACCCCGGTATGCTTAGATACTTAAGCGATCTTGTTGGCACGATCAATTACAAATCAAGAACGTATGCTAATGCCAGTGATTTTCTTTCCTCATATTCTGATGAAGGTCACGGCTGTCTTGTACTGGATTTGCGTTTACCCGGTATCAACGGGCTTGAATTACATCAGAAACTCTCTGAAAATAATATTGATTTACCCGTGATTATGATAAGTGGCTTTGGTGATGTCTCTACTGTTGTTAAAGCGATGAAGGCTGGCGTACTCGATTTTCTTGAAAAACCCTTCAAAGGTCAGGAATTACTTGATCTCATCCAAAAAGCAGTAAATAAAAATAAATCCGATCGCCTCATAAACAACTCACAAAATATCACCCTTAAGCGCATAGACTCTTTAACAAAACGAGAAAAAGAAGTGATGGAGCTGGTTGTCGACGGACAATTAAATAAAAATATCGCAAAACAACTCGAGATCAGCGTTAAAACAGTTGAAGTCCATCGGGCCAGCGTGATGAATAAGATGTCTGTCAATTCTGTTGCCGACCTTGTGCGCACGTATTTAAAGGTTAAAGATTGCTAGTAGCCCTCCTCTTTCTATTTCCACATCAATAATAATTTATAAAAATTGAATTTATTTACGTTACCTCCTTCCCATTACGCTATAATTAGCAGATTCTAATACAGATCGTTTCTGTCAACTCCATGGCCCCATAGGGTTTTTATATGTCACAGCAATTAACTGATAAGTTTGGCCGTAATATTGAATATTTACGCTTGTCTGTCACAGATCGTTGTGATTTGCGTTGTAATTATTGTTTACCTGAAGGCTTTAAAGACTTTGGTGAACCGGAAGAGTGGTTGACCTTTGATGAAATAGAGCGGGTTATCCGCCTGTTTGGTGAGCTAGGCACCAGGCGTATTCGTCTCACTGGTGGGGAACCCTTAGTCAGGAAAAACATTCCTGAACTCGCAAAAAGACTGTCAAATTTACCCGGCATTGAAGACTTATCGATCAGCAGCAACGCTACCCGCCTGCAAAAACAAGCTTTGCCTTTAAAGCAAGCGGGGATTTCCCGTATCAATGTCAGTTTGGATACCTTGCAAGCGGATCGCTTTAAAAAAATAACCGGTGGCGGCAAACTTGAAAAAGTTATTAATGGCTTGCTTGCTGCGAAAGAGGCAGGCTTTCATCCGGTAAAAATCAATATGGTTGTCATGCGTGGTGTCAATGATGATGAAGTTGAAGATATGGTGAACTTTTGTATCGAACATGACTTCACTCTGCGCTTTATAGAAGCCATGCCCATGGGGGATACCGGACGAGAAGCGAATAAACAATACATTCCGCTTGATGAAATACACGATCGTCTCGCCCAAAAATACACTTTAACCAAAGCAAATATGAATGGCGGCGGCCCTGCCCGTTATGTCCGTGTTGATGATACCGAGCTGCGTATTGGTTTTATTACTCCTATCTCTCAACATTTTTGTGATACCTGTAACCGAGTCCGGCTTTCAGTCGATGGAACTTTATATCTTTGTCTGGGTCAGAATGATAGCTACCCGCTACGTGAATTAATGCGCGCAGGTATTACTGATGAAGAATTAAAACAACACATAGTAAAAGCGATTGACTTAAAACCTGAGAAACATGAATTCAGAGACAGACCAGAAAAACTGGTTCGCTTCATGTCCATGACAGGGGGCTAAAACAAGTCGAAAACCAACGGGACGAGTAAATGCAAAAAAAATTTATACCTATCATCTTCCTTATTTTTTCCAGCCTGTTCTTCACTCAAATAGCGCATGCAACAGATGCCAATGAACAAATAAAAGAAATACTCAAACTTAAAGAAGCACCGGCAGGTATTGTTTTTGAAATTGTTACCGGTGAATCGAACAGCCTGGAATGGGCACTACCAGAAATACAAAACTATATTAAAGAATTACGCGCCCGCTTTGCAGAACTCGAAATAGCAATAGTCACTCATGGCAATGAGCAATTTGCATTACAAGAAGCTAAACAGGAAAAATACAAAAAAATACATTCATTGACACAACAGCTGACACAAAAAGATAATGTGCCACTCCATGTTTGTGGCACCTATGCAGGCTGGAAAGGCGTGAGCGAAGAAGCATTCCCCGACTATGTTGATGTCGCCGCAGCCGGTCCGGCAACCATTAATGACTATATTGCGCTGGGTTATACATTAATAAAAATTGAATAATACCCGTTTACAAAGTCGTTAACATTCTTATCGCAAGAATAACCAGAAATGCAGCAAAAACACGTTTAAGAATGACCGGTGAAATGCGGTGTGCAATCCACGCACCCAATGGAGCAGATAACACACTGGCGATCACAATACTAATTAAGGCCGGTAAATTAACATAACCAAAACTCATTACCGGACGATCTGCCACAGACCAGCCGGTAATAATAAAACCAATCGTACCGGCAACGGCAATCGGAAAACCAATCGCAGCTGAAGTTGCAACAGCTTTTCTTATACTCATATTACACCAGGTAAGAAAAGGCACTGTCATCGATCCACCGCCAACCCCCATTAAAGAAGCGACCGTTCCGATACCCGTTCCCGCCAGGATCATACCCGGTTTAGCAGGCAGCGTGCGGTGCGCTTTTGTGGTATTACCAAAATACATTTGTGCCGCGATGAGAAACATAAAAATTGAAAAAAACAATTTTAAATCTTCACCGGGTATAATTTTTGCGATAGCGGCACCGATCAACCCTCCAACAAACACGCCTACGGTAATAACCCGAACAACCTGCCAGTCAATCGCTTTATGTTTTTGATGAGCACGAATTGAGGAGAGGGATGTCACCACAATCGTCGCAAGCGACGTGCCTATTGCAACATGCATGAGTACATCAATACTCACACCTTGTGATGTAAAAACCATAGCCAGCACCGGCACAATGATAATTCCGCCACCAATGCCAAGTAGTCCCGCAAATATACCCGCTACAGCACCACTGGCTAATAAAAATAAAACATCCATGACTAATTCTGCCTTAATGAGCTTTAATATTGAGCAGTACCCATCATGTAATCAGGTAACCATGTTGCAAGGCCCGGGAACATAATAAGAAGTGCAATACCAATCAACATACAAATCATAAACGGAAGAGCACCCCATAGAATAGTCGGAAGTTTAACATCCGGTGCAATACTGTTTATAACATAAAGATTTAACCCAACCGGTGGTGTGATTAAACCAATCTCCATATTCAGGGTCAGCATGACACCAAACCAGATAGGATCAAAGCCAATCATTTCAACCATCGGCAACAGCGTTGGCGCGGTCATGATAATAACGGCCACCGGAGGTAAAAATAACCCCGCTACAATCAGGAAGATATTAATACTTAATAACAACACCCATGGATTAACATCCAATGTGGCAATCCATTCAGCCAATGATTGAGTAATATATAAACTCGACATCATGTAACTAAACAGCGCAGCTGTTCCGATGATCATCAGGATCATCACCGACTCACGCATTGCACTTTTTAATATTTCCCAATGCTCACGCAGATTCCACATTTTATAAATGAAAACAACTAATGTGATACAAACGAATGCACCCACCCCTGCTGCTTCAGAAGGTGTTGCTATGCCTCCGTATAAGGCATAAAGAATTAGAATAATAATAAGCAGGAACGGTATTATTTTTGGCAGAATTTCAAATTTTTCTTTCCAGGAATAACCTGTGTCACCAATTTTAAAATGATAACCTTTTCGTTTAGCATAATACAAAGACCACGCCATAAATAAACCGGTTAACATCAGGCCAGGAATAATCCCCGCCATGAACAACCGACCAATGGATGTTTCTGTCGCAATACCATAAACAATCATGGTGATACTTGGCGGAATTAAAATACCTAACGTACCCCCCGCAGCAATTGCGCCGGTTGCAAGACTATCGGGATATCCCCGTTTTTGCATTTCAGGAATACCCATCTTACCAATCGCCGCACACGTTGCCGGTGATGAACCGCTTAAAGCGGCAAAGATAGAACAGGCACCAATGTTAGAAATAATTAACCCACCGGGCACTTTATAAAACCAGCGCTCCAGCGCTTCATACAAGTCACTGCCTGCGCGGGATGATGCGATTGCCGCCCCCATTAAAATAAACATCGGAATAGAAAGCAATGCAAACTCTCCCAAACTACCGAATAACGTGTCAGCAATGACATCGATGCTGCTAACACCATCGAAAATAACTAAAAAGATAATAGCCACAGCACCAAGCGCAAAAGCAACCGGGAGTCCCGCCAGTAATAATAAGATTAAAACTAAAACGACTAACAAACCTATTGCCAATGTACTCATGTTGAACTCTCCATTGTGTCTTCAGCAGAGAGGCCGAATGGCATTTCATCACCTCGCAGTAAACTTAAAATATCTGCAACATATTGTAATGATAAAAGGGTAAAGCCAAAGGGTAATGAAAAGTATGGGATCCAGAGCCGGACTTCCCAGATGGAATCTGATACCCAGTTCGCTTCCCATGCTTCATACCAAAATTCAAATCCAGTATAGGCAATAATAAAACAAAAAAGCAGTGAAACAACTGAAGCAAATAAAGCAAGCCGTAAGCGCCAGTGTTGTTTTAAATACAAAGGAATTAAATCAACATTAACGTGACCACGTGTTAATAAAACATATGGACTGCCAATAAATGTTGCTGAAATTAAAAGGTAAGTAACAAACTCGGTTTGCCAAATAGATGACTCCTCTAGCACATAGCGAATCCAAACCATTTGGCAAACAACCAGCACAGAAAGCAGTATCATTAATGCGGCAACAATACCGCATAACTTTGAAGTGTTCGAAACAAACTGAATATATTTTTTCATAACGGGTACTTTAAATTAAAAAAACGATCATTATATTTATAATGATCGTTTTTTATTAATAACTATAGCAGCAAGACTTAAACTATAGCTTACTCGACAGATAACGCCATATCTAAAAGTTCACGTCCACCCTTCACTTTTTCTGCAAAGTCTTTGTAGGACGTCTTATCTGCAATTTTACGCCACATAGCTGCCTGCTCAGCGGTCATGGTTACTACTTTTACACCTGCTTTTTTATACGCATCAACTAATTTGGCATCGGCTTTTTTTGCACCTTCAGTTGCAAATTTTTCAGCTTTTTTCGATGCTGTCATCAGCACTTTTTGTTGTGCTTTAGTTAAGCTGTTGAATGTTTTCTTGGACATTAAGATAGGCTCGTACATTACCCATAAGGCATTATCACCTGGCGCTGTTAAGCATTTAACCTGTTCATAAATACGGTAAGAAACTAAACTTGCAGAGCTGGTATTGGCACCATCAAGTACACCTGTTTGTAAACCTGAATAAATTTCAGAACTTGGCATTTTAGTAATTGATGCACCCGCGCCCGCCAACATTTGATTAAACGCTTTACCAGCAGCACGAAATGCCTGACCTTTTACATCGTCCGGTTCTAGAATACACTGTTTCTTGGAAACAAAACCACCGGCTAACCAGGTATCCGCTAAAACAACAACACCTGCATCATCCATGATTTTTTTAATACGCTGCATAAATGCAGATTTATTTAAACGCAGTGCATGATCATGATTTTTAACCAGGCCCGGCATTAAGGTTAGATTCAATTCCGGGTGACGACCACCAGCATAAGCCAAAGGAAACGCCGTCATATCCAGCTTGCCTTTAGTCATGGCACCCCATTGTTCTTTCGGTTTATACAATGATTTACCCGGATACACTTTAATTTTTAAACCAAGATTTGCATTATTCACATCACGCGCAATCATTTGCACCATTTCATCCCGAATATCACCTTTGCCACCGGGCCATTGGTGTGACGCTTTTAAAGTACGTTCAGCACTTGCTGCACCCGATATACCAATTAAACCGGCAACAAGAACTGTTGATAAACTTATTTTATTTATTTTCATTTAGCGCTCTCCTCTCTACTTTTAATTTAAACCACTATTGTTTGTTATTTATTTTTAACCCGGGTATTCGATTCACTTTTATCAACCAATGAAAACCATTGTTGTTTTAAATGATTTTGCATATTCTGATCAGCTAAATCAGGATTTTTTTCTTTAAATGCCTGCATGATTTGGCGGTGTTCACTTAAAGATGATTCCAGTCGCCCCGGAATAGTTAATTGCATGTGACGCGCTAAGCGTAAAACTTTGCGCAAGTCACCAATAACGCGTTGTAGCCATTTATTTCCTGATAAATCTTGTATTGCCTGATGGAAAACAAAATTCTGTTCGTAATAAGCGTCAACATCGCTTTGCTCGGCAAAACTTTCTAATTTTTCATGCATTTTCTCGAGCCGTTGCAAATCTTCCGTTTCACAATTTTCCACCGCTTCTCGCGCACACAACCCTTCTAAAACAACCATCACTGGAAATAATTCATTCAGTTCCTCAATGTCCATACGCCGAACAAAACTGCCTCGGCGAGGAATTAATTCAATCAAGCCCTCGCTATCAAGCACTTTTAATGCTTCTCGTAATGGTGTTCTGCTAATTCCAAAGCGCTCACACAATGCCATTTCATCAATAGCATCACCTGGCGCAAGTTCATTCTGATAAATCTGCTCACGTAAGCGATCAGCCACCTGCATATACAAAGCCTGGCTGGTAATACGATCAGTCATTCCTTATTCATCCCTAAGTTCTTTAAATATTTCTAATTTGATACTAAACAGGTATTCGGTTTAGAATTGTAGGATTGTAGTAATTCATAATTATGAATGCAATCTAAACTGTAGCGAGTCAACTTGCAAGTCATCACATAGGCAATTAAACAGATAAATAAAATGCAAAACAACATATATAGTGTATTTCAGGCGAACTTTCCCCAGGATCCAACCGCTACTTTCATCGAAATGGCGGACGGGAAAGAATATAGCTATGCCTACATGGAGCAGGAAACGGCGCGTATCGCCCGCTTTTTAACCAGTTTAGGCATCAAAAAAGGGCAACGTGTCGCGGTTCAGGTCGAAAAATCACCCCATGTTATTTTCTTGTATCTTGCCTGCTTACGAGCAGGTTTGATCTATTTACCTTTAAATACTGCCTATACCAAAAATGAACTCCGGTACTTCTTAGAAAATGCAGAACCCGTCCTTGTTATCTGTAAGACTGAAACAGAAAATTTGTTTGCTGAACTCAAAAACGATAACCTAAAACACATTCTCACGCTTGATTTAAATGAACAAGGTAGCCTTATCAAACAAAGCAGAAAATATCCTGCAGAGTTTATAAATGCTGCCTGTGATAGCGATGATATTGCCGTCATTCTTTACACCTCAGGTACAACAGGTCGCCCTAAGGGCGCTATGATTAGCCACGGTAACCTTGCTGCTAATAGCCTGTCACTACAGGAAGCCTGGGACTGGAAACAAACTGATGTGTTATTACATGCTTTACCTATTTTTCATATTCATGGTTTATTTGTTGCCTGCCATAATGTTTTGCTCGGCGGTAGTAAAATGTTATTTCTCGAGAAATTTGATAGTAAATTAATTACTCAACTCTTAGCCAAAGCTACGGTATTTATGGGCGTACCCACTTTTTATACTCGCTTACTCGAAGAGCCGGATTTTAACCAGAACAGCTGTAAAAACATCCGCCTTTTTATTTCAGGTTCGGCTCCATTACTTGAGCAAACTTTTAAAGATTTTCAACAACGTAGCGGTCACACTATTCTTGAACGTTATGGTATGACTGAAACAGGAATGAATACATCGAATCCGGTAACAGGTGAACGTATTGCAGGAACGGTTGGACTACCTTTACCTGGTGTAGAAGTACGTATTGCCGATGACAATAATTCTCCCGTAAAAAATAATGAAGTCGGTACATTACAAGTAAAAGGCAATAATGTTTTTAAAGGATATTGGCGTATGCCTGAAAAAACGGCTGAAGAATTTACCGATGATGGTTTTTTTATCACCGGCGATCTCGCTGAATATAATGACAAAGGTTATATCTCAATCGTTGGTCGAAATAAAGATATGATCATAAGCGGCGGTTATAATGTTTATCCAAAAGAAGTAGAACTATTGCTTGATAAAATAGAAGACATAAAAGAATCAGCAATAATTGGCCTGGCGCATAAAGATTTTGGTGAAGCTGTTACCGCTGTTGTTATTCCTAACAATGGCAATAATCCACCCGATATTGAAAAAATAAAAACGTTTCTCAAAGAGCACATTGCCAGCTATAAAGTACCTAAAAAAATTATTTTCATGGAGAGCTTACCCAGAAACACCATGGGTAAAGTTCAAAAAAATGTTCTTAGAGAAACATATAAAACATTGTATTTATAAAGAAAAGGATAAATAAGATAAAAACAGCAAGGTGCTGGCTCCTCCCAATATTGGCACCAACAACGGCACAGTAAACCCGTCATGAGCACCCTTTGAGTGTTTTATCTTTATTAATGCAAAATTAATTAACATGAAGATAATCAAAGTAATATAGCTTGTGATCTTTGCCAGACTTAATAAAGGGAAAAACAGTGCGAACAACAACACTATTACTGTAACTATGGCAGTCGCCACTAAAGGAGTGTGGGTTGTCTCATTTATTTTTCCTATTGTCTCTGGCAACCAGTTTTTCCTGCTCATACCATATAGCACACGCGAGGCCATTATCACCTGAATTAAGGCACCATTAATAACTGAGATTAAACTAATAATAGTAATGACGAGCGGAGGCTGGCCTGTTGTTTTTTGGTATAGCATCGCTAATGGCGCATTACTTTCAGCCAGCTCATCCGGAGAAATTAATATAATCGCCACAACAGAAATTAAAATATAAAAAAACGTTGTTACAAATAAGGAAATAATAATCGCCAAAGGAATATTAATACGTGGTTTAACCGCTTCTTCGGCAACATTAACAATATCTTCAAAGCCAAGATATGCATAAAAGGCAATAAAACTGCCCATCAATACACCAGCCCAAACCGGATATTCTAAAGCGGGCAGCATATCAGGAAGGACATCCGGCATAAGAGCAAAAGATTCACGGCCAACATAAAGAATAATTAATAGGCCCATAATCTCAACCACCGTCATAATGGCGGCAAGCATGACAGACTGCCCTATTCCCCATGCACAAATAAGCCCTACCGATATAACAAGGACACTGACAATAAGAGTTGGGGGAATATTGAAGAAAACATTAAAATAACCCGCAAAGCCGTGCGCTAAAGTCGCGGTAGAGACCACCCCAACAGCCACAATCATTAATCCAACAAGAATGGAAAAATGACGAATCGCGAACCCTTCTTCAATATAAATGGCTTCACCCGCACTACGGGGGTAACGGGATGCAAGCTCTGCATATGAAAAAGCGGAAAACCCTGCCAGCAGTGAAGCGAGCAAAAAAGAAACAGGTGTGTAAAAACCTGATGCACCAGCCACTTTTCCCACTAAAACGTAAATTCCAGCCCCTAAAATAGTCCCTATACCGTAAAAAACGAGCAAAGGGAGCGATAACTGGCGCTTTAATTTGGCATTATTAATATTTTGCACTCCTGAGATATAGTTTACATTTTCAGCTTATCTTTATGATATGCTTACTATAAGTACATATAACATTTGAGCAGGCAAACGATCAATGCACCCCAAGCAACGTGCCACTGACCGATTGAAACAGGTCACAGCAGCTTTATCGACAAGTAATGAAGTTACCGAATCTGGAGTATCTACTCAGCATAAACAAACCTCGCGCAATGAAAACTACACTGACGTCTGCTCTATTTTTGGCGACGGTCTTATTGCTATTAATAAGAAAGGCCAAATCAACTTTATAAATAAAATTGCCTGCAAGCTGACTGGCTGGGCACAACGTGAAGCTGAAAACCAGTTCTTTACCAATATATTTAAACTAAATGCAAACTCAACCCTGGATCAACCCCTTATCAGGCGTGTGATAGAATATGGACAATTAATCGCGCCTACCATCGAACAAGAAATACAAACAAAAAATAACAATATACTCCCTATCACTTTTAGTCTTTCACCTCTTGACGAAAATACCGCCATTCTAATTTTCCGGCAATTTAAACATGCGAATGATCAAATAATGCATAGCCTCATATATCAGGCTAACTATGACTCACTGACCCGTGTTTTAAATCGAACCGCATTACAAACAAAACTTAAAAATATACATTTGCATGCAGAAAATACCAAAAAAACCTACTCCACCCTTTTATTAGATATTGATAGATTCAAGTTAATCAATGACAGTTATGGCCAGATGGTTGGCGATAAAATCTTGCAGCTTATGGCTGAACGTATTCAGGTTTTCATTCGCGATAACGACATTGCCGGGCGTTGGGCCGGGGCAGAGTTTTTTTGTATCTTGCCTGATACAAAGCTTAATAATGCATCCATCATCGCGGAAAGATTGCGTCATAGCATCTGTGAAAAAGCCTTTATTATCGATGATGAAGAAATTTTTATTAGTAGCAGTATCGGCATTGCAAATTATCCTCATGATGGTAACAGTCCGGAAGAACTGTTTTGTGTCGTAGATGCCACTCTTTATGAAGCGAAAAGTAAAGGTCGTAACCGGACCCATAATTCTTTGCAGGCAACCAATAATATATTTTCTGTAGGTAGCCAACTTGAAAAAGCACTCAACAATCACCGTATTGTTTCTGTTCACCAGCCTATTGTTAACCTTTCCGGGGAACAACCTGTCGCGGAGGAAGCATTAGCACGCATCCTTGAAGAGGATGGAAGCTTACTCGCCGCAGGGCAATTTATTGATGCTGCTGTAAAGCTGCAGTTAGTACACCGGATTGATTTTAAGATTATCCGTTCTACCATAGTACGAAGCTGTATGAACTACGCTAAAAATGGCTCATCCTTTCCTCTCTTCGTTAATATCTCTGCTGATTTTTTACGTCGCCCGGAGCTGGTCAGAGAGATTGTTGAGCTTGCCAAAAGAGCCTTTATCGCCTATGACATGGATAAACTTGATAAAAAACCGCTCGTCATTGAAATTACAGAACAAGAGTTACTTCATGATATTGAGGACATTCAACGCATTCTGGCACCCTTAATTGAGCTTGGTTTAGAGCTTGCCATTGATGATTTTGGTAGTGGCTACTCTTCTCTAACCTATCTTTCTGACCTGCCTATTTCATATTTAAAATATGATGGTTCACTAATTAAACGCATAGCAACAGAAGAACGCGCTAAAAAAATTATAACTGGCATACAGCGAATGGCTGAATCATTAGAGTTAGTCACCATCGCTGAACACATTGAAGATGAAGAAACAGCCAATGCTTTACGTGAAATAGGTGTGACCTGGGGGCAGGGCTATTATTATGGCCAACCCAGTAAAAAATCAAAATAAAAATTTCCTCTTTATTTTAACCCGATATTTTTTCATTCTCGCTCCAATAACAAGGTATTAAGAAAGCTCATTACCCTACTCGAAATTATCTGCTACAACAAAAGCCCCCTCTCTATTGCCCAGGCAGCTAACCCCAGTATTCCATCACTATGAATTACTTCAGGCTAGGCACAAAATAAGAATAAACGGTACAATAGTAACAATATCATCAGAAACTTTATTAATATTATGGAAATCTATCTTGTTGGTGGCTATGTGCGCGATCAGTTATTGGGACTTAACACCAAGGATCGCGACTGGCTCGTTGTTGGTGCGACAGCCGATGAACTATTAAAAAAAGGTTACCGACAAGTTGGTAAAGATTTTCCTGTTTTTTTACATCCTGAGACAAATGAAGAATATGCCCTTGCCCGTACAGAACGAAAAACATCTGCAGGCTATAGCGGCTTTAGCTTTAATGCCAACGCAGGCGTCACGCTTGAGGAAGATTTAGCACGCAGAGATCTGACTATTAATGCTATCGCCCGGTCGGATAACGGGGATTTAATTGATCCCTATAACGGCCAGGCCGATATAAAAGCAAAATTTTTACGCCATGTCTCACCTGCCTTTATTGAAGACCCGGTGCGTATTTTACGTATTGCACGCTTTGCTGCACGCTTTGCCGAACTGGGTTTTGTTATTGCGGATGAAACCCTGGCGCTGATGCAAGATATGGTCCGTAGTGGTGAAGTTGACTCACTGGTATCAGAGCGTGTCTGGCAAGAAACCATGCGTGCGCTGGCAGAAAAAACACCGGCACGATATTTTGAAGTATTGCGTGAATGTGGCGCATTGGAAAAACTTTTTCCGGAAATAAATCGACTATGGGGCGTGCCGCAACCCGAAAAACATCACCCGGAAATTGATACCGGCGTTCACACCATGATGGTGCTCACTCAAGCAGCTAAATTATCCGGTGATACAAAAGTACGCTTTGCCGCATTAGTGCATGACCTGGGAAAAGGCACAACGCCAAAATCGCAATGGCCTAAACATATCGATCATGAATCACGTGGTGTACCCTTAGTCGAAGCACTTTGTGATCGCTATCGTATTCCAAATGACTATCGTGAACTCGGGATGATTGTTGCAAAATATCATTTGCATTATCATCGCGCAGCCGAACTGAGAGCCGATACATTTTTAAAAACGCTTGTATCACTTGATGCCTTCCGCCGTCCTGAACGCTTTGAACTTTTTTTACTCGCCTGCGAAGCGGACTCACGGGGGCGCCCAGGCTTTGAAAATAAAGATTTTGAACAACCGGATATATATAGAAAAGTCTTTAAAGCGGCTAATGCAATAGATGCAAAAGAGCTTGTCACCAAAGGACTTCAAGGTAAAGATATTAAAAAAGAGCTTAGCAAACTTCGCATTCAGGCGATTAAAGAAGCAAGACGAAAATAGCCGTTTACAAAAATAGAACTCTTAAAAAGATATATAAATAAACATAAAGCCAATCTCTGTTAATTTTGTATTTCTTTTATGGCAACAGTGAGCTATGTTGAAAGAGGAGTTCTGAACTCGAATAAATATATACTGAATTATAAGGAGATTGTCATGCCAAACCCGTACAAACCTTTAAAAACTGGCTTAATCTATAGCCTCGCCTTGTTGATGCTGGGCTGTAGCAGTAAAACCACGGTTGAAAGCGACCTTGGCATGAGTCATGCGCCTGATTGGGTTAATGAGGGGACTCAATATCTCAATGATAAAGATGGACGGTTATTCCACGGTGTTGGACAGGCTCCGAACCTGGGAGATAACTCGTTACAAGTATCCACAGCCGATAACCGGGCCCGCGCTGAAGTGGCTCGTATTTTGAGTTCATTTATGAACATTGTAAGTACTGATTTCACTGAAGCTAGCGGTAGTGGGAAAGATGCATTGAGTCAACAAGCAGTCTCTCGGCAGATAAAAAATTTCACCAAAATTAATTTGACAGGGGTTAAGATCATCGGCCATTGGAAAAATAAAAAAGATGGAAGTGTGTTTTCAATTGCAGAACTAGACATGAAAAACGTGAAAAATACTCTGGCATCAGTAAAAGAAATGAATCAGGATTTGAGCCGGTATATACTGCAACATGGCAATAATATTTTTGACAAAGTCGCACAGGAGAAATAGTTGATGAAAAATATCAGCCGTCGATTTATATCTGTTGTTT
>Ga0316208_1002033_pt1 | contig 17358 bp, 8 predicted proteins | sample 3monopyrite_MG_FD_204944 | JGI IMG/M metagenome (GOLD analysis project Ga0316208, IMG submission 204944) | Microbial mat bacterial communities from mineral coupon in-situ incubated in ocean water Damariscotta River, Maine, United States -... | ecosystem: Environmental > Aquatic > Marine > Coastal...
GCCGATTGTACTGCTTGCCGTAAAGGCATTATCAGCATTGTCTGGGTCAGTACTTGTTAACGTACCGGAGCTACTTAACGGTGCATCGGTTTCAGTTAACGCAACGGTGGCACTTGAAACGGTGGCGGCATCATTGGTGCCATTAATCGTGATCACAACACTTGATGCGGTGCCATCAACGGAAGTGACATTAAATGTTTCAGTAACACTGTCACCCACATTTAAACTGTCATATGCGCTGTTGGCTGTGAAGGTCCAGGCCCCGGTGGCATCGATCGCAAAGGTGCCGATCGTGCCGATGGTTGAGCTGGCCGTGAAACTGTTATCCACGTTATCAACATCGGTCGAGGTTAATGTACCGGAGCTACTTAACGGTGCATCGGTTTCGGTCAACGCCACGGTTGCACTTGAAACAGTGGCGGCATCATTAGTACCGGTAATAGTGATCGTTTGTGTTTGTTCGACACCGGTATCACTGGTAAACGTGATCGTGTCGTTTAAGGTGTCACCGGCAGCTAATGCTTGTACGGCTGCATGGGTATTATCAAGTGTGTAGGTCCAGTTGCCACTGCCATCAACACTCACGTTACCGTAAGTCGCGGTTGAACTTGCTAAGCTACCTTCACCACTATCAGCATCCGTGATCGCGACGGTACCTGTTGCCGTGGCATTCGCGGCATCGTCTTCGATGACGGCCGTATCTGTCGCGGTCACGGTCATGGTGGTGGGATCGTCAGAACCGGTGATCGTTATCGTTTGTGTTTGTGTTACACTGGTATCACTGGTAAACGTGATCGTGTCGTTTAAAGTGTCACCGGCAGCTAATGCTTGTACTGCTGCATGGGTATTATCAAGTGTGTAGGTCCAGTTACCTGCACCATCAACACTCACGGCACCGTAAGTCGCGGTTGAACTTGCTAAGCTACCTTCACCAGTATCAGCATCTGTGATCGCAACGGTACCTGTTGCGGTTGTATTAGCGACATCATCTTCGGTTACTGCAGTATCAGCAGCAGTAACAGTAATATTGGTGTTATCATTAATTGCGTTTACTGTTAGGGTAACCGTCGCCTGAGCAAAGCCACCAAGACCATCACTCACTTCATATGTAAAGTTGTCTGTACCATTAAAGTCTGCATTTGGTGTATATATAAAGGTTCCGTCTGCATTGAGGACTAATGAACCGTTACTTACGTTTGTAACAGGCGTTGTGATAACAGTTAAAGCGTCACCATCCAGGTCACTGTCATTGGCCAGAATTGAGTTTGGTAAAGTAAGAACAAATGAATTATCTTCATCAGTGGTATAACTATCATCTCCCGCGGTAGGAATAAAATCATTAACACGAGTAACATGACTAACGTCACTATCTGTTGCAGTATTAGTACCATCACTGGCTTCTACTTCAATAGTCAGGCTATTGATATTTAATGCATCATTATTAATTGCTGCTACACCGGCAGCTGTTAACTCGACATCATTATTATTTATCCGAAAATAAGCATTGCCGTTATTTAAGATCTGGTGTGTTATTGCACCACCATCCGGATCCGATGAGCTGAAGCTAGCAACCACCGTGCCCGCAACCACGGACTCTTCAGTCACGTCACTCGCAGTGACAGAGATCACTGGCGCATTATCGTTCACACGGGTGATGTTGCTGGTGTCTATTGCGCTGGTGGCATTCGTGCCATCAGAAGCTTCAACCGTGATATCCAGAGAAGTTAAATCTAAAACATCATCGTTGATGGCGGTGACACCCGCAGTGGTGAGCTCAACATTGTTGCCGTTGATAACAAAGTAACCCTCGGTGTTGTTCAGCAACTGATGGGTTAAGGCGTCACCACCAGGATCAGAAGAAGAAAATGTAGCAATTATGTCACCAGTACTGACAGCTTCTTCAGTAATATCCATAGCTGTCACGCTTATAACTGGCGGAAGATCGATGACGGTTACAGATGTCGTATCTGTAGTGTCGAGAGCTTCGAAGTTACCTCCAGAAACAGAAGAAATTGCAACTACATAAGCACTATCAGGTACCACGACAGGTGCAGAGTCTGCACTGCTTTGACCCACTGGTATCGTAATCTGGGTGCTGGCCGCATCGTTTAAAGTCACCACTAAAGCTGACTCAGTCACCAGACTACTAACATTCGCGGTGTAAACAACAGTACCGCCTTCACTCACAGGCGAAGTCGAGCTTAAAGCTACGACCGTCGTATCGATGCTATCAACCACTTTCGTGGTCGCCGCCGTCGTATTGACATTCACTTTCTCAAAGTTACCACCCGTGGTAGAAGCAATCGTCGCACTTAAGGTCGCATCAGCTTCTTTAAACACATCCGAGTCTGCTGTCACCGCATAGGTATTCGAGCCGGTGGTGGCACCGGCCGCTATCGCAATCACGACCCCATTGGACAAAGTCACGTTCATCGCGGTATCGGTCTGGTTATCTAGGCTCGCAGTGTAGGTAATGCTACTGTCGTCTTCAGTGATCTGACTGGTCGCAGATAAACTCACGGTCGTGGTATCAATAGTATCCACCACTTTCGTGGTCGCTGCACTACTATTGATACTGACGTTTTCAAAGTTACCACCCGTAGTAGAAGTAATCGTCGCACTTAAGGTCGCATCAGCTTCTTTAAACACATCCGCCGCGCTCACCGCAAAAGTATTACTGCCACTTAACTGACCCGCTGCTATCGTGATCACCACCCCGTTCGACAAGGTGACATTCATCGCCGTGTCGGCCTCGTTACTCAGGGTCGCGGTGTAGGTAACACTGCTATCGTCTTCAGTGATTTGATTCGTCGCACTTAAGCTTAAATTCGTGGTGTCGATAGTATCGCTAATAGTAATAGCAGCCGTGTCGGTAGTATCGAGAATTCTGAAATTACCTCCGCTGGTGCTACTAATACTGATGGTTTGAATACTTCCGTCTCTGTAAACATCTTCAGTGTTATCAACCGCAAACGCCTCCGAGGTGCCCGTGGTTTGACCCACGGCAATCGTGATCGTCTTGCCATTATTTAAGGTGATCACTAAATCTGAACCCGTGACAGCCTCAGCTACCGTGGCACTGATGGTGGTGGCATTGATGGTGGCATTGCCCCCTTCAACTGCGCTGGTGTCACTCAAGATGATCCTAACGGTGGAGATTCTGCTGGTGTTTTCCACAATGTTCGTTTCAACGATATCATCAGGATCTATATCTAAAGCACGCGTATCAACAGCGCCTTGACTGCCTTCGCGCTCATAAGTTGTTGTAGTACGGGAGGCCGCGGCTACTTGCTGAGTGGCACCCGCGGAGGTTGCTGGTAATTCAGAAACGTCTCTGCCTTCCAGTATGGCTTGTTGTAACGCGGCTATCTGATCAATTTGATCAACTTCTTGATCTGTATGAGTCAGTGTATTGGAGTAAACTGTTTCATCGAGAAGAACGTTGGTATTTTCAGAAAGTTCAAGTTTCTGCCCAGAATCAAAGGTAATAACTACACGGCTTGAGTTGGTGATAACCACATCACCCTCATTGAGAGAATCACCAAGACTCACTATCTTAATATTACCATCGGCTGTCCGTACTTGGGCAGTCCCTGTTAGCTCAGTAATATAACCAATGATTTTAGCAGCCATTTTGTAACCTTATTATCCTATTTGATATAAAATAATAAGTATTTTAAAACAAGCTGGCTATCGTACAATGGTCTTAGATTAAGACAAAAAACTCTTTAATTTTTAGCTGTTTAACAGATTTAGCAACTTATTGGAACTATACGAGATCAAACTGACTAAGATAGATCACTAAAGCAACTCTATCTTTCACCTTTAATTTTTTAAAAATTTGAGTGAGATGAGCCTTAACTGTTCTTTCTGCCATATTACAAGTCCTTGCAACGAGTTTATTACTTTTACCTTCAGCAACGGCTAAAGCAACATCGCGCTCTCTCTTGGTTAAAGATTCAAGCGGGTTTTCTGTAGGGGGCAACTTTATAGTCGATTTTGCCAACTTAAAGACTTCGCTTAACAGTGGTGGCGGATACCAACTCTGTCCATTAACCAATAAGCGTAATAACTGCGCATAATGAGGTGTCGACATATAAGTATTAAAATAGGCCCGCACTCCTAAATCGGTATAAAGTAATAACTCTTTTACTTGAGGGTAGTCTGATGCAATACCAATAAAACTTTTGTCTCGAACGGTTTTTAACCAGGCAGGTAATTCTTCGGAATAGGACGAAGCATGGACAAGCGAAATCTGCCCTGGCTCGACAAGATCAGAAAGCAATCTCGTGCGATGGCATACCTCTTCATCAACAACCTTGTTTATATGAGCTTTAAACGACTCTGATTTTGAGTAAATAACGACTGACATTAGTTTTCTTGTAGAGCTTTACCAAGTCCACGTTTAATTGGTTTTAGCAGGTATTCAAGTATGCTTTTTTTATCCGTAATAATGTCGGCCTCACTTGTCATACCCACTTTTATCTGCATCGCCTGTAATTCATGACCCAAATAAGGCTTTTCAGGCCGTATCCTAGCCACATAATAACTTATTCCTTCTTTATCAGTTACTGTATCAGCACTGACAAAAATAACTGATCCCTTTAAACTTCCATATATGGCAAAATCATAAGCTGTGAATTTAAGACGGGTTTCCTGCCCTACACTGATATAGGCAATATCAGCAGGTTTTATTCGCACTTCTATCAACAGTGCATCTTCAATCGGAATAATCTCTAAAACATCGCTCCCGGGAGTAACGACGCCACCAATCGTATTGGCATGTAACCGTTGCACGATACCTTTTACAGGTGAACGTAGTGTTGTTCGACTCACTCGATCTTTTAATGCCGTTTGAGTTTCAGCTATTCGTGAAATTTCAGAGAGAACTTCATTCAGTTCACGTTTAGCTTTATTACTAAAATCCAGACGAGCCTGTTCCAGTTTTCGCCGCCCTTCTTCAACAGTCGATTGTATACGTGGGACAGAAATGCTGACGCTCTCAAGCTCACCTTCAATCTCAACTTCGCGCTGCTGAAGCTGCAAATAATCAACTTCAGAAATAATACGGCGTTGCATTAAAGGTTTTTTAATTTTTAATTCCTGACGTAATAGCTTCAACGATTTAGTAAGTTGACGCTGTTTTGAATGCATTTCTTCTAAGGCACTTTGGTGCTGACTCACTTGTTCCTTATAAATGCTCAATGATTGTTGTAGCTGTTGCCGATTAGATTCGAACAAACTTTTTTCAGACTGAAGTAGTTTTGGAAAAGCAGCCTTTATCTCATCGTCCTCAATAAATTCTTCTTCATGGGCTTCGGCTTTCAACCTTGCACTCTTTGCTTTAAGCTCAAAATATTTCAGCCGGTTCTCTTCATAAGAACTGGAAAAAGCGACGTTTGACATTTTTACCAAAGATTGATTGATTTCAACCAAATCGCCTTCGCTCACTAAAATTTCAGAAACAATCCCCCCCTCTAAACTTTGTACCAACTGTACCTGTCTTGCGGGTATAACCTTACCACTACCGCGCACAACCACATCAATCTCAGCCCATGCCATCCATAATATTGCAACAAAAACCACCGCCAAAACTACTGAAATCGTCGTTAATAAATGTTTTGGTGAACGCTGCATAACCGCAGCCGACAAACTCTCCATATAAGCAATATCCGAATCGCTATGTTTTGACGATGTACTGTAGTGGTCATCAGAATTCATTATTCATGTCCTGTAGTGCTTTTAATACTTGTTCTTTAGGACCATCCATAACAATACGTCCATCATCAACAACAACTATTCGTTCTACAAGTGCTAGCATTGGTGCTTTATGAGTCACCAGTACGAGCGTTTTATCTCTTGTATAATCAAATAAAGATTTTCGTATATATGCTTCGGTCGTGTTATCCATACTGTTAGTTGGTTCATCTAAAATTAAAATCGGTTCATCCAGTAACAGTGCTCGACCAAGCCCAATAGATTGACGCTGTCCACCCGACAAAGCATGCCCTTGCTCACCAACGGGAGAGTCAAAACCTAAGGGTAGTTTATTAACAAACAGATCAACCCCACTAATTTTTGCAATCTCGATAAGTCTTTCATCATCAACGTGAGGATCTTTAAAAACAAGATTGTCTCGAATACTTCCGCTCATTAAATCCACATCCTGAGATAAATAACCAATGTGATGACGTAAATCTGCGGGATCGATTTGGTTTATATCAATGTCATCTACTGACAACGCACCTTCAGTGGGTAAGTAAAGTCCTACTATAAGCTTAGTAATACTGGTTTTACCAGAACCAACTTTACCGATAATGCCAACATGTTCCTTTGGATTAATTTTTAATGATATATCCACTAAGGTCGAACGTTCTGATTCCGGGTATGAAAAATTCACCTTATTAAATTCTATGCCACCATCAAAATCGACTCGACGTACATATTGCTTTTCCTCAGCCCTCTCTACTGGCTGCCGCATTAAGTTATCGAGAGTTGTAAAAGCTGTCCGTGTTTGTTCAAAGCTGGTAATCAAGGTTGCAATTTGTCCCATCGGCGCGACCGTTCGAGAAGACAACATAACAACAGCAATCAGCCCCCCTAATGAAAGCTGCAAATCGGATATTTGATAAATACCAAAAACAATAATAGCAACGGTATTCAGTTGCACCATGAAATTGGTTACTACCGCAATGGAACCCGATAACATCCGAGCGCGCATGGATTTAGTCGCTATCTCTCCCGATGACTCTTCCCATGCCCACTGAGAGTGATGTGATGCCCCCAAAGTTTTAATGGTTTGAACATTGTGCAGACTTTCAATCAAGTGAGAATGTTTATGGGCCGAAGCTTCGAATGTTGCTTCAACACTTTCACGCAGAGGTTTAATCATAAAGAAACTAAAAATTAATAATACAGTAATCGTTAGCAACGGTATAAAAATCAAAGCGCCACCAATGTACCCAATAACAATTAGGAAAATAATTGAAAAAGGTAAATCCACCAACGTTGCCATCGTCGAAGCGGTAAAAAAATTACGTATGCTTTCAAAGTCACGTAAATTGTTAGCAAAAGATCCTACACTCTTTGGCCAGTTGTCCATTCGTAAATTAAGTGTTTGTTCAAATAGTATCGAAGACATAATAACGTCACTTTTCTTACCCGCCACCTCCAGCAGATAAGTTCGTATATAGCGAATCACTGCATCAAAAAGATAAACGAGTAAGACCCCTACGGCGAGCACCCACAGGGTTTCCATTGCATCGTTAGGCACAACCCGATCATAGACATTCATAGTAAACAAGGGCGTAGCAATGACAAATAAATTAACCAATACGGATGCCAGTAACACGCTAATAAAAATTTCTTTCGACCTGGCCAACGTACCCCAGAACCAGTGACTTTCTTTGGCTTTAATAAGTTTTAATGGTTGGCTCCGTTTTTTAAATTCACGCTTAAGAAGATATGCAAAACCCATGTATTCTTCTTCTAATCGCTCAAGGTCAATCCATTCTTCACCTTCACTAATTTCAGGATAAATAACACGCGCACGATTGTTTTCTTTGTCGATACTTTCTAGAACGCATGCATTACGGTTATTTAAAATAAGTATACAAGGTAGCAATAGACCTGATAATTGGTTCAGGTCGCGTTTTATAAGCCTTGCTGCAAAACCTGCACGCTTGGCGACACGAGAAAATAAACCCTTGCTGCTTTTAATTGAAAATAATTCAGGACCAAGTTTGCCGGGTTCTATCGGCAAACCTGAAATGAGCGCATCAACTGAAATAGGACGGTGATAAAGCTTGGCAAAAGCTATCAGGCATTCAAGTAAAGGATCATAGTGATGATAATTATCGCTCATACAAGTTCTTCCGGCTCATTTATAAAATTATCCTGCATCATAGATATCTAATATTGTTGTAAATAGTCATCATTGTCCTTTGATTCAAACCCTATAGTAATTAAGCTGACATCATAAATTGGTTGAACTGTTTGTACTATTCCCATTGGAATCCAAGGATTTAATTATGATAGAAACATAGAGGCTATTCGTTTTAATAATTATATAGTCTCTACTTTTTAATTTTATCTATAAATTGAGCCTACTTGCTATTTATCATTTCATCTGTTGGTAAAGAGCCCGTCTACTTAAGTGCTGCATCAGGTAAAAATGATGATTGTACATTAAAACGATAAATCGGCAATAAATCGGGACCTTTGTCAGCTGCAAGAATACGAGAGTTATAATTATCCGGAATAAAAGGTATATTATTACTTTCTGCAAAATAACTCAGTATCATATGCGTAGTATTATAATATTGTTTTGTTACATCAGTTAGATACAGTTGCTCATCCTGCGCACCTAATGAACGTAACACAAAGTATTTTTCAATCACCAGCATTAACAGCAATAAACTCTTCAGCTGTCGCCCAACAACCATCTCTACCCCTTATATTTAAGCTGCATTAGCAATGTATTCAGAACAACCTCTCTACGTTCAGCCTCTATGCTATAGTTTTGTCGCAATCGTTGTAACATTTCTTTATCAACAAATGATTGTGCATATTCTCTTTCTCACTATAGCGTTTAAGGAATACGTTTCCCTATTAACGGAACGTTATATAAGTTTGTGTTTGACATTATAGTCATGCAAGCAATTTTTTATACGGCAGTCATTTTCTTTTAGCCGGGTACATTAAATTTAAAATAAAACTCTCCTCGCCGGTTAATCGCCTGACCTTCAGGAGTTAAGTTATCAGCAATAGGATTTTTCTCACCCATTCCGGTTGCCTTGATTTTATTAGCATCTATTCCATTAGCAACTAGTAGCTCTCTAACTGCTTCTGCTCGACGTTTCGATAATTTTAAATTGTAGGGTTTAAGGCCCAGACTATCTGTAAAGGCTTTAATTTCCACCTCCACAAAATTCTGACTTTTAATAGTTTTTATAATATCCTGAACTTTCTTTTTCGATTCCTCTGTCAACTCAGCTTTGTCAAAGACAAAACTAACAAACTGAGTTTTTGATAATTTTTTATCCGTTTTTTCTGCCACAATCACACGAACTTTAGCTGTGACAACAGCACTTTTTCCATCACTAACCGTATAGGTAAACTCGTCTTCTCCAACAAAACCTTCTTTAGGACGGTAAACAAGGTTTTTATTTTTATCACGTGCCACAAAACCATTTTTTGGCTGGGAGAAATTGACTAAAAGCAATTCATCGTCATCTGCATCAGTATCATTTTTGAACAAAGCATCCTGAGAAATTACCAGGACACTGTTTATTTCCAGTTCAAATTCATCATTCCCTAAAACAGGATCGAGGTTTAACTTGTTATATCCCATTTTCTCAAATTCTATATCCTGGCACCCGAAACTGTTTACCAAATAGATGTAGGTTGTATTATCGCAATGATCAGAAATATTCATTTCTTTATCCATATCTCTATCAGTATCAAGCGGGAGCACATCAACTCCTTTGGCTTGTAGTTTTGCTATACGCAAATTATCTTGCCCAACTTCAACATCCATATTTAACGCAGGAAACAATGCTCCTATACCTTCAAGTATGCGAAATTTTGCTTCCAACAAATCATAAAATGCGACTGCATGCGCATTTTCAGCAGTATTTAATTCACTTTCTGCATCCAGTAAATCTAATAAATCACGTCGACCGATAAAAAATTCTTCACCATACAAATGAACTGTCTGTCGAGCTTTTTGAGTATGCGTAGCTAAGAATTTGATTTGTAAAGATAAAGATTCATCAGCAACCCAAGCGAGACGTAAAGTATTAATTATTTGTCGGCGTATTCTAGCCAGGTAATCCTGTTCCTGATGTACCGCACTCACTTTTTTACCATATCCAGCTCTATCTGCACCGCCACTATACAAGTTATAACTTAAATTTAAGACCAGACTAAGTTGATCGGTATCTCCATTCAAACCATTTATGTCGTTACCGACTTCTTTTGCTAATCGTAAATTTAGTTTTGGGTAGTTATTGCGTTTTGCACGTTTAGAATCTGCCAGTGCCGACTGAATATTATAATGGGCAACTTTCATAGCGGGATGATTTATTAATGCTTTATCGATTAACTCATCCAATGGTAACTGAGGGTATTCTGGTGCTTTTGGTATGCTCAGTTCTGATGGCTGAACATAACGCCCGAGAATTTTATGAAGCTTTGTTACTGAATCCAGTAAATTATTTTGTTGGGCAATTAAACTTGAATGCGCGCGTGCAAGGCGACCTTCAGTTTGTTGCAGCTCAGACTCTCGTCCAACACCTGAACTGTTTCTTTCACGGATTTGAGACAAAATACGCTCGTGAGAAGCCACGTTCGTTTCTGCTAACTCAACCAGTTTATTTTGTTTCAATACATCTAAATAAGCCTGGACGGATTCTAATGCAAGGTTGTCGGCCGTATCAAAAATTTCATTTAAAGCCGAACTCATTCGTGCCTGAGATTGTTGCTGCTGATAAGTTGTATCAAAACCATTAAAGAGATTCTGGGTAACAGACAGTTCAATTCGGTCACTGTTATATTCGCGATTAATATTAGAGGTTGTTGGTGACTGTGTTTCATACTCGCCGGTCGACGCAGTCAAATCAACACTTGGCTTCCATCCACTATTGGCAATGTCCTTATCTTTACTCACTTCTCGGAAAATATGAATTTTTTCACGAACAGTCGGATCAGCACTAACCGAGTCAGAAACAAAACTATTCAACTCCATTGAAAATATAGTGGTTGATACCAGAAACAGGTTTAACGCTACACAAAAATCATGGTAAACCGTGCGATTTTTAATAAATATAAATCCCATAACTTCCTTATCGACTTTTTATTATTATGCTACTTTTTTTTGTATTGGATAATCAATCTTTCGCTGCAAAATAATTAAGACTTCGGCTTCGACGTTTATTCGGCGAACGCTTAGTACTCCTAAAGTCAGACCCACATCACAAAAAACTAACTTACAAATAGTAATTATTTGTTGCGCAAACATACCTACACTATACATTTCAACTTTAATTTATTCAATAAAAACAATAACTTTTGATATTATATTAATATAAATTATAAGGTTAAAATTTCAAATCTTTGTGTGTTTAATACTACTCCCTCACAAAAGTACTAAAATCGAAATTATCTGCACTTTAGAGAGTTTCGTAGAGAAATTACATTTCGATTACATAAAGGTTTGTCATTAAAAAATACCAATGAGCTAGAATAAAAATAACAGTGAAATATACGCTTTTTGATTTTTAAAGCTGTTACCCTGTTCTTCCATTATTGCTTGAATTAAGCAGCACTTTTTTCATTTGCAGAGACAAAAGTACCTTTTCCAGATAAATTACTCCCCCATAAGATATAATTATTATTCATAAACAAAGATATAGGTTTGTGTAAAGTCAAACCTTCCTATAAAAAAACTATAATTATCATTAAGTTATAAGAATAATGCAGGTTAATGAAGAACAAAACTAAACAACACACACCAATGATGCAGCAATATTTGCGCATTAAAGCAGAGCATCCCGAGACGCTACTTTTTTATCGCATGGGTGATTTTTATGAGCTCTTTTTTGATGATGCGCGTGAAGCGGCAAAACTATTAGACATTACACTCACCGCGCGTGGAGCGTCTAATGGCTCACCTATTCCCATGGCCGGTGTGCCGTATCATGCTGCCGATAATTATCTTGCGCGTTTATTACGCAAAGGGATGTCCGTTGCAATTTGCGAACAGGTTGGTGATCCCGCTACCTCCAAAGGCCCGGTTGAACGTAAAGTCATGCGCATTGTTACCCCGGGTACGGTGACTGATGAAGCCTTACTTGAACAGAGGAAAGAAAGTTTAATCGTAGCGCTTTCATTAAATGCTAAAGACCATTCAGAGTTTGGACTTGCCATACTCGACATGAGCAGTGGCCGCTTTTCTGTTTTACAATCACAAGGTGAAGAAGCGTTGATAAGTGAGTTACAACGTTTACGTCCCGCAGAGCTTTTAATCAGCGAAGACGTTAATGCCACCTTATACCAACATGGCGTTGCCACCGTAAAACAGCGTGCACCGTGGCATTTTGACAAAGAATCTGCTGAACGCGAACTGTGTGATCAATTTGCGACAAAAGACTTAGCCGGTTTTGGCTGTGCTGATTTACCCCTGGCCATTTCTGCTGCAGGTTGTTTACTGTCGTATGTAAAAGAAACTCAGCGTGCGACGTTACCGCATATTCAGGCTTTACAAACCGAGTCACGCGAAGACTGTTTACTGCTTGATGCCTCGACCCGACATAACCTTGAACTCAGTGAAAGTATTTCAGGCCATGAAAAAAATACCCTAAGCGCTATTTTAGATCACACCGCAACCCCCATGGGCAGTCGCTTATTACACCGTTGGATTCACAGGCCACTACGTAACCATAAAATTTTAAACCAACGTCAGGAATCAATTGAATCTATATTAAAGACACAAACCTATGCGGAACTCAATGATATCTTGCGCGGCATTGGAGACATTGAACGCGTACTGACCCGTGTTGCGCTCAAATCGGCTCGACCGCGCGATCTGTCTTTATTAAGAAACTCTTTATCCCAACTTCCAGCATTACAAAAAAGTTTGTCAAAACATAACGCTGAACATTTGAAGCAACTCAGTCAACAAATTAGTGAGCATCCTAAAATACATGCACTATTACAAAAAGCGATTATAGAAACACCCCCGTTATTAATTCGGGATGGTGGCGTGATTGCAACAGGCTATGATAAAGAACTCGATGAACTGCGTAGTCTGCAAGAAAACGCCGGTGGATTTTTAGCGGCGTTAGAAGAAAAAGAAAAAAAAGAAACCGGCATTAATGCGCTCAAAGTCGGTTACAACCGCGTGCACGGTTACTACATAGAAATTAGCCGCCTGCACTCAGATGTTGTACCCGACCATTATCAACGTCGGCAAACCTTAAAAGCCGCCGAGCGTTTTATTACTCCGGAATTAAAAGCCTTAGAAGACAAAGTACTCAGTGCCAATGAACGTGCACTGGCAAGAGAGAAAAGTTTATACAGTGCATTGCTTGATGAACTTGGCTTATCTCTGGCCACTTTACAAAACTGTTCTCAAGGTTTATCTGAGCTGGATGTATTACATAATTTAGCGGAGCGCGCAGACAGTTTGAATTATGTACGCCCTAAATTAGTTGACAAAACCGGCGTTAAAATTAACAACGGACGCCATCCGGTTATCGAACAGGTACAAGACGCACCTTTTTCACCCAATGATATTTTATTAAACAATGCACAATATCTGCATTTAATTACCGGGCCCAATATGGGGGGTAAATCCACCTATATGCGACAAACCGCCTTGATTGTTTTAATGGCCCATATCGGCTGTTTTGTTCCCGCGGATAGTGCAGAAATCGGCAATATCGATCGTATCTTTACCCGTATTGGCGCCTCGGATGATTTAGCCAGTGGCCGTTCGACCTTTATGGTTGAAATGACCGAAACCGCAAATATTCTTCACAACGCCACGGCAAATTCTTTGGTTCTGTTAGATGAAATTGGTCGCGGCACCAGCACCTATGATGGCTTATCACTGGCCTGGGCGTGTGCCGAACATATTGCCAATAAAACAAAAGCACTTACTCTGTTCGCTACCCATTATTTTGAGCTCACGACCCTGGCCGATGAGCTCAAAGGCTGTATAAATGTTCACCTCGATGCGGTGGAACACGGTGATAGCCTGGTCTTTTTACACAAGGTAAAACCCGGCACAGTAAATAAAAGCTATGGCTTACAGGTGGCAACGCTGGCCGGTGTGCCACGTGAAGTGGTGGAAAAAGCAAAGGCAAAATTGCAGCAACTGGAGTCTGAGCAGCAAACCAGTTCAAATAAAAAACCGGCTAATCCGCCAAAAATGACCGAGAAAGCAGAAGAATCAGCACTCGAAAAATTTGTACAAACCATGCAGCCAGATGAGCTCTCTCCACGAGAAGCCTTAGAGGCGATTTACCAGCTTAAAAAACTCTTGTGAGTCGAATTTAGGCGAATTTTGCTTTATCATAGCGGCATTAATTTTTCAGATATTCCCGCTTTCAGGAGCCCGTAATGACCTACGTAGTAACCGAAGACTGTATTAAATGTTTACACACAGACTGTGTTGAAGTTTGTCCTGTTGACTGTTTTCATATCGGTCCAAACTTCATGGTTATTGATCCCGACGAGTGTATTGATTGCACTTTATGTGAGCCAGAGTGTCCGGTCGAGGCCATATTTGCCGAGGATGAACTGCCCGAGGGCATGGAAGTTTTCATTGAACTCAATGAAGAATTATCGCGTGAGTGGCCAGTACAAACCGAGATGATTGATGCCCCAGCAGATGCCGACGAATGGGCAGGTAAACCCGATAAACTAAAACTACTCGAGCGATAGATAGTTCCTTCCTTTATGGCGCGAGAACCTATCACCCTCATTCCCTACGGTGACGATCCTCTCGCCCTGCTTGCACAACATTTACTCGATGGCTATGCAGAACAACTGCCTGACTTAACCCAGGCAACGGTTCTTTTATCTGAAGCGCATGCCGCAAAAAGCCTGCGTCACATATTATTACAACAAGCCGAACAACGTGGCCATGGCGCAATACTATGTCCGCAAATTTCAAACATACGTGACTGGGCTAAACGACAGCTTAATAAATTTCAAAATAAGCCTTATTCAATTTGCGGCCAGCACCAGCGCGAACTCATTTTATTTGATGCCTTAACCCAACATAAAGACTTACTCGGTAGCGGCAGCCCCTGGCATTTAAGTAACGATCTCCTCAGCTTGTTTGATCAACTCACCTTGAACCAAAAATCACTGCCCGATAATTATGATCAGTTTGAAAAGGAAATAGCGCAAGCCTATGGACTCACAGTAGAAGAGTTTCCCGCCTTAGGACGCGAAGCCAGTTTAGTTTATACCTTATGGAATGCCTGGCACATGCAGCTCAATGCTGAAGATGTTATCGACAATGAAGCGGCTTTTTTGTTAGGGCTCAATGCAGACATTGAACATAATACAAACACGCTTTATATCACAGGCTATCACCAATTTTCGGCGGCAGAACAAAGCTGGTTAGAACAGTTAATACAAAAACAACGTTGTCAACTTTACCTGCATGGACAAACACGGTTAAGTGAACATAAAAATGACTACCACCCCGATAGTCCGATAAAAAAAATACTCAGCGCATTTAATATTGAAACCCAAGCAACAGAAAAAAATAATTACACGCAATTTATTACACAATGTTTTGAGCAGGAACAGCAGGCCTTTAAAGAACGTGCTACCGCATTTTCTCACTATGATAAAAATGAAATAAAAGACAGACTAAAAGTTTTATTTTGCAAAGGCCATGAAGAACAATCACATGCGGTTGAATTGCAGGTTAGGCGTCTATTGCTGTCAGGAAAAACGAGTATTGGTATCGTCACCGAAAACAGACGGCTGGCACGTCGGGTACGCGCCTTATTAGAACGTGCCGATGTACCATTACATGATCTCGCAGGCTGGGCACTTTCCACAACGCGTTCAGGCGCGGTGCTTGAACGTTGGCTGGAATGTATTGAAGAAGATTTTTCTTTTTTGCCCCTGCTCGATCTATTAAAGTCGCCCTTTATTTTTAGCCAAATAGATTCCAAGCTGGTTAAACATGCCGCCTATCGTCTCGAGCACGATATTATTCGTCAGGAAAATATTGCACGCAACTTACAGCACTATAAAAACAGCATTCAAAAGCGTGCAGAAAAATTAAATTGGTCATCCGATATCAGCGGTGTGTTATTACATATACTCGATAGTTTTGAAACTGCCAATGAACTGTTAAAACCTTTATTAAAGGGTCAACACAATGCTTTAGAATATATCGAAAAGTTAGTAACCAGTTTTGAATTATTAGGCATGACCGAACTATTGCAACAAGATGCCGCCGGTTCACGAGTGCTTGAAATGTTAGACACCTTAAAATACAGCGCACAACAATATTCTTTAGAATTTAAATGGCCGGACTTTAGAACATGGTTAGGCCGTAGCCTGGAACAATTTGTATTCAGTCCGGAGCAAGAAAATAAACAACCCGGCAGCCCCGTCACCTTAATGGGGTTGGGACAAAGCCGTTTACAACAGTTTGATGCACTCATTATTGCCAGCGCTGAACATGAGCATTTACCGGGTAAAACAAACCTGACCCCGTTCTTTAATAATGCCGTACGACAACAACTTAATTTAAGCAGCACGCAAGAGATGTTGAGTGAACGTTTTCACCACTTCCGCCGTTTATTAGAAGCGGCACCCGAGATATTAATTACCGCTAACGATGAAGAAAACGGTGAAGAAGTGCCGCTTAGTCCCTGGTTAGAAATTATCCATAACTTCTACCAGCTAGCCTTTAAAACCACATTAGAAGATGAAGAGCTAACACAATTAGTGCAGCGGCCAGAAACCTTTGTCATACGTTGTCGCGAACACACCCTACCAAAAAAAATAAAAACGAGTAAAGCAACTCTACCGAAAGCACTTGTACCAAAACGCTACTCGCCCAGCAGCTATCAAAAGCTAATAGATTGTCCTTACCAGTTTTTTGCAGCCTATGGTTTAAATTTATCACCCAGTGAAGAAGTACAGGAAGCCTTGTCAAAAAGTGATTATGGTGAGCGCGTACATCGCTGTTTAGAAGCCTTTCATCAGGAAGTAAGCGGGCTTGCCGGGCCGTTTAAAGAAACACTTAACCAACAACATCGTAGTGCCGCTATCAAATTATTAAGTGAAATTGCAAAACAGGTTTTTGCCAGAGACATTGAAGATAGCTTTGCCCACAGAGGCTGGTTAGAGCAATGGTTAAAACTTGTTCCTGAATACATCGACTGGCAAATTAAAAATGCAGAACAATGGCAGTTTTATGAAGCCGAACATAAAACTAAAATTTCATGGCAAAATGAAACTGAACTCAGTGGTCGTCTTGATCGCATCGATCAAAATAAACAAGGCTTAAGTATCATTGATTACAAAACTGGTCAGTCCGCTAACCTCGCAGAGATTGAACTCGGCGAAGCGGTACAACTGCCCTTTTATGCGTTACTTGCCGAAGCAGAATATAAAAGACAAGTTAATCAGGTCAGTTATCTGAACCTGGATAAAAAAGTAAAGTTCGGCACACAGCTCGAAGGTGATGTACTCGATACAATAAGCCAACAGATTGGTGAGCGGCTTTCTGAATTAATTCAGAAAATGAAACAAGGTCAGGAACTCCATGCCTGGGGAACAGAAGCAAAATGCCAGTATTGCAATATGGATCGACTG
>Ga0316208_1002034_pt1 | contig 17350 bp, 7 predicted proteins | sample 3monopyrite_MG_FD_204944 | JGI IMG/M metagenome (GOLD analysis project Ga0316208, IMG submission 204944) | Microbial mat bacterial communities from mineral coupon in-situ incubated in ocean water Damariscotta River, Maine, United States -... | ecosystem: Environmental > Aquatic > Marine > Coastal...
TTTAACGGATCGATAGATAATAACGAGTTCATGGTTCAAATTTGAAGCTAACTTATAGATTTCACAGAGATGTACCTTCTAATTTCCTTCTAATTTTAAGCAAATTTCTGAAGTAAATCTATTCCGTCCCTATGTGCATTAGCGCATCTCCACGGTTCACTACAGGGTTATTGTTGACCGCTATGATATGCCCCTTCACTCGACTTTTGACTGATCGTTCAAATTCACCATACGGCCCTGCAATCAACCCCAGCTTTTGGCCAATTTCAACTTGCTGACCGGGCCGTACAAAGGAATAATACAGTCCCGCAGCTCGCGCACGCACCCAGTTCGATTTTGCAATCATGACAGATTCGGTCGAAATTTCTGGCGCTTCATCTCTCATTCCGAGATACTTCATCACCCTTAATGCGCCGTTCACTCCTTCATCTATGGCGTGCTTTCTCAAGCGAAGAGATTCTCCAGCTTCATAGACCAAAATACTTTTATCGATCTTGCCTGCTTCTCTTCGGAGCGATTTTTCTCTTAACGGTGAGTTGATAATGAATCTGGCTCCAAATGCTTTAGCCAATTCAAGATTTTTGGGATTATCCATAAGTCCGCGAATTTGCGGATAGTTGTTAATCCTAGCTCCTCCTGTGTGAAAATCTAACCCCAAATCAATGACCGGTAATATTTCATTTCTGAAGTGATAGGCCAACTGACTAGCTAAAGAACCGCTCCTCGTGCCAGGAAAAGATCTATTGACGTCTTTGCCATCAGGCACTTGTCGTGAGAAATTCAAAAACCCATACACGTTAAATATTGGAATGCAGATCACCGTCCCAATCGTAGGCTTATTATAATCATTTGCAATAATTCGCCGAACGATTTCAACACCGTTTATCTCATCTCCATGCATCCCGCCCATCAGGAGAAGCGTAGGGCCAGGTTTTTTGGATCGTCTTACGATGATGGGGATCTCAATCTCCGTTCTAGTTGGGAGCTTCGATATGACCGCTAGAATTTGTTTTTCCTTACCAGCTTCTATGGTCTGACCCGCAATAGTGATAGGTTCCATATTCAATTACCCGTCAGTTTTTCTTTTTTTGGTTGCAGACCTCTCGATAAACTCAATGATTTTTCCTGCAATATCAACTCCAGTTGCCTCCTCGATTCCCTCCAAGCCTGGCGATGAATTTACTTCTAAAACTAGCGGCCCCCTTTTCGATTGTAACATATCTACACCAGCTATTGAAAGCTTCATGCATTTTGCGGCCTTCAATGCTGCTGATTTTTCTTCTCTGCTTAGTTTAATAATATTGGCATTACCGCCTCTATGGAGGTTTGATCTGAATTCGCCTTCCAACCCTTGTCTCTTCATTGCGCCCACTACCTCTCCATCGACAATAAATGCCCGAATGTCCGCACCGCCAGCTTCCTTAATAAATTCCTGCAAAATCACTCGTGTTTTTAGGCTTTCAAATGCCTCAACCACGGAAGTTGCCGCCTTATCGGTCTCAGCCAATACCACCCCCAGACCTTGGGTTCCTTCGAGGAGTTTGATGACTACAGGCGCCTGCCCAATGTGTTTCAACACTTTGTTGTCCCCTTTGCTGGAATTTGTGAAAGCAGTTTTTGGCAATCGCACACCCGCTCTTGATAAGACTTGTAAGCTTCGTAGTTTATCTCTTGATCTGGTAATGGCCAACGACTCTACTGCACTAAATACCTTCATCATTTCAAATTGTCTGACAACAGCCGTACCGTAAAAGGTCACCGAGGCGCCTATTCTGGGTATGATGGCCTCAATGTTCGTGAGTCTCTCTCCCTCGTAGTAAATGTACGGCCCGGAATCGTCCATAATAATGTCACATTTCAAGTGATCTATTACACGCCCTTCATGCCCTTTTTGCGCTATGGCTTCCATTAACCTTTTGGTGGAGTAAAGCCTCGGATTTCTTGATAATACAGCAATTTTCATTTTTTTTCATTTTTTAGTTTGAAGGATAAATCCTTCAGTTGAACATCTACTAAATAGTGTTTTGCAAGAAACTTCCGACCAAGCAAAATAGGATATCTCATCTCCCTCCGATCGGTTAATGAAAATTCCAATGTTCTTTTCTGGCCAAAAATAATAATATCTGTTTCGATCGTGTAGCGATCCTCACTTTCCCCTGAGGAGCTCTTTACAGACTTGTAACTATAGTTCGCCGCATAAAAATCTTTTCCGTCAAATTCCGGATGGTCCGGATCCAATACTCTGAACGAAAGAACTCTTTTCCCTTTTCGGAGAACCTCCTCGGTTTCATGACAATGTAGCGCAGAACCGTATGCACCTGTGTCTATTTTCGCCTCAATGTCAAAAAGTTCTAGTTCCGGTAGGTCTATTTTGTCCTTTCTTCCAATAACATTCATTCTACTTTGCTCTTTAGACACAAAAAAACAGATTGGTCACATCCCTTCATCTATTAAAAACAGAAGTGACCAAATCGACTTTTGCAGTCACAACCAACATACCTAACTTAAGACGTAACTTAACACCAAAAAAATAATAATGGAAGTCGAAGCGAGCTATACCACGGACGGAATTAATATCGGACTGACTATAATCTTTATAATTCTCAATGGGTTTTTTGTTGCCGCAGAGTTCGCACTGGTCAAAATAAGTAAGAGCAAGCTTAAAGTGATGATCAGGGAGAAAAGACCCTTTGCTACAACGGCCATGTGGTTGTTCAATAGACAAAACTTGGCTTTATCAGCATGCCAGCTAGGTATTACTATGGCGTCATTAGCATTAGGTTGGATTGGAGAACCAGCAATTGCCCATTTAATCACCCCACTCATTCAGGATTTTGGTGTCACTTCAGATAAGGTCATTCACGGCATTGCCTTTGCGATTGCCTTCACGACCATCACCGCTTTTCACATTGTGATTGGTGAGCAGGTACCAAAAATTTATGCCATCAGAAAACCAGGGTCGGTCTTTCTTGGGTCAGCATTAATACTCAAAGGGTTTTATATGGTTCTCTATCCGTTCATGTATGTACTGAACAGTATCACAAATGTTTTTTTGAAATGGTTGGGGATTACGGATGTCGATGATCATGATTCGCCACTCACCGAGGAGGAAATTCAAGCATCTCTCGGAATTGCATATGCTAAAGGCGAACTGAGTAAGAATGAACACAAATTATTGAAAGCAGTATTTCGTTTTGATGATGAAGTTGCAAGACAAATCATGAAGCCCAGAATTGAGGTTGAATTTTTGGATGTTGGCAAATCATTTGCCGAAAATCTCGAGTATGCGAGATTTTCAAGACACACAAGATTTCCACTTTGTGAAGGATCACTTGATAAGGTTTTCGGTGTTGTGCATATCAAAGACATGTTCGGCTTTGATAAAGGAGACAAGCTCGATTTAAAGTCCATAATCAGACCGGCCATGCAGGTGCCAGAAAATATTTTGTTGAGCAAGCTACTGCAGGAGTTTAGACAGGCGAGGCAACATCTTGCATTCGTAATGGATGAACATGGAACGACACTCGGGATCGTTACTTTAGAAGATGTGATCGAAGAGATAGTCGGAAGTGTTCAGGATGAATTCGATGTAGAAGATGCAGATATCGTCGAACAAAAAGAGGGCACTTACCTGGTCAATGGAGATGTCCAACTGGATGATTTAAATACTAGATTTGAAATCAATCTGGACTCGGAAGAGGCCGACACCCTTTCGGGATTAATAGTAGAAAGGGCAGGCCATAAACTAGAAAAAGGAAAGAAAATAAAACTTGGCAAGGACGATGATATTGAGGCTGAAATTGTAGAAGTGAATGGAATCCGCGCGACCAAAGTGGTTTTAACGATCCCACCGGAGGAACGGAGTTCGTGACATTTTAGGAAATAATTGTACCTTTAGAATAGACTTTGAGACATGAAACAATTCGATATCCGACCAGATAAAATAATTCTTTCCGGGCTAAAATCATTGACCGATTTCTCTTTGAATTTGCTTGAGATTAAGACCGAAGCTAAAGGTAGGGGAGAGATTGTTTTTATCGGGGAAAAGAAAATAGACAAGGTTCGAACCCAACTTTATGAATACGATATAGATGAAGTTATCATAAAGGAAAAACTTAACGATTTTAATTTTTTCAATGAGTTAAAGGGAAACAAGACATACTGGCTCAATTTCCATGGGCTTCATGATGTTAAGGTCATTGAGCAGCTGGCCAAGACCATTTCGCTAGATCGAATTACAGTACGTCAGACCTTGGATACCACCCTTCGCCCAAAAGTTGAGGAATATGAACATTACCTTTTCTTCAGTATTAAATCTATCTTGAAAGGAAAGAATAATGAACTGGATGTTGAGCAACTTTCATTCATTCTTGGAAAAAATTATGTGATTTCATTTCAAGAAAAGGCCGGAGATCATTTTGATCATCTCAGAAACAAAATCGTTGAGAAACTCGGACTTCTTAGAAAGAAAGGATCGGACTATTTGTTGTATCAATTGCTAGATGCCATTCTCGACAATTATTTTGAAACGATTGAATCTATAAATGATGAAATACATGGAATCGAAAAGATTGTCCTCACCAATCCGACTCAAGATTCATTGGTGAAGTTGGAACAGCTCAAGCAAATGGCCGAGCTTGTGAAAAAATCGCTTAACCCATTCAAAGAGGCGTTAAGAATACTTCAAAATAGAAAAACTGCTTTTATTGATGAAGGCAACAGCAAGTACTTTCTGGATCTTACAAATAGTTGTTTAAGTGCGATCGAAGAGATCGAATCAACCACAAAATCTCTTGATGGGCTGACGAATATCTATTTTTCCTCTCTTAGTCAAAAGATGAATGAGACGATGAAAGTCTTGACTACTGTCGCCACTATTTTCATTCCGCTAACATTTATCGCCGGTGTGTACGGCATGAATTTCGAGAACATGCCTGAGCTAGGCTACAAGTACGGCTACTTCATTACTTGGGGAGCAATGGGACTTGTTTTCATCGGAATGGTGATCTATTTCAAAAAGAAAAAATGGCTGTAAAGATCACTATTTGCCTTTCTCTAAATGTGGCTTTCAGCTACCCTGTAAACCAAAACACATAACCACTCAATGCAAGACTTTGACGCATATACCATGATAATCGCAGCATCTGTGATTATTCTTATCTCTTTTTTATTCGTTGCAATTGCGAAAAAAACGAGCATCCCGTCCGTCCTCTTGCTAATTGGGCTTGGTGTTGGCTTGCAATATGGTCTAGCTTATTTTGAAATTGAAAGTCCTAATTTTTTTCCTGTCCTTGAAGTTTTGGGGATACTGGGGCTGATAATGATCGTACTGGAGGCGGCCCTTGATCTTAAACTTCAGAGAAGTAAAATTGGAATCATACTCAAATCCCTTTTGATAGCAATTTTGGGATTAGGTGCATCGGTATACGTAGCAGCCATGATTCTTACCTACATGATTCCTGAATTAAGTCTGGCACAGTCGTTCCTTTATGCTACTCCACTCTCCATTCTGTCAAGTGCGATCATCATCCCGAGTGTAGAAAACCTGTCGGACGAGAAACGAGAGTTCCATATTTACGAAAGTACTTTTTCAGATATCATCGGCATCATGCTTTTCTACTTTCTCATTTCATATTTTGACAATGAGATAGCTGTGGCAAATGGGCTGCCTTCTGGGAATCCGGTAGGTACCTTTTCACTCAACTTGATAATCACCATTGCCATTGCAATCGCAGTGAGTTATCTGCTGCTGATCATATTTCAAAAAATCAAGGAAGATGCCAAACTTTTTGTGCTGATCTCGGTGCTCATGCTACTCTATGCCATTGCCAAGACCTTTCACCTTTCTCCCCTAATAATCATATTGATTTTTGGTCTGGTGGTGAGTAATTCAAAGCTTTTTTTCAGGGGGCCATTTAAGCGGATACTTCAACCACAGAAATTCAAAGAGATGGAGCATGGATTACATTTGCTTACAGCGGAGACGGCTTTCATCGTTCGAACCTTCTTCTTTGTCATTTTCGGTGCAACCATTCTTATATCCAGCTTATATAACCTTGAAGTTCTAAAAGTGAGTCTTGCCCTTTTGGTATCCATTTTTTTAATAAGAGTTATTCTGTTGAGGATTTTTGTTGGAAAAGACATTTCTCCACAAGTGTGGATTGCGCCTAGAGGCTTAATAACCGTATTGTTATTCTATGCCATCCCGACATCATTTCAATCCGATCTTTTCGATCCAGGTATTTTGTTGTTCATCATTCTGGCCACAGGAATCTTGATGACTTTTGGTTTGATTTTGAAGAGTATTTCTGAGGGTGAGCAAGAATTGCCAAGGTTCCGCGGAACTGAATTCACCCCATCTATTGATCCATCCACAAGCCGTTTGAGAAGATGGATAATCAAATTGGAATATGCCTATAAAGTGCGAATTTTATATCCGCTCATTCGTCTAACGGGATATCAAAAGGCGGTCAAGGCTTTAAAGACCCTCTTCATCAAATGGACAAAGGCCGTAGGTGTAAAGCCAATTTTAACCAAAGAGAGCAAACATTTTAGAAGTCGATTAGGTACTGTGGTGCGGCTGATAAAAAATCCTGAAGGAATTCCGCTGAAAGACAATAAGGATTACCTGGCACTTAAGAAATATGTGTACAAGGTCATTTTCGAAACCAAAACACTGGAGGGAATTCTCTTTGACATTCTCATTTTGACACTTATTGTCTTATCTGTTGGTGTAGTGATGGTTCAAAGTGTCGGTGGACTTTCTCCATTTTGGAAAGGATTTTTGGCTACTTCTGAACTGATTATTACTATCATTTTTACGATAGAATATTCGCTACGAATTTGGACAACCTCAAGTTCTAAAAAGTATGTGCTCAGCGGAATGGGCATTATTGACCTGCTAGCAATTCTTCCCTTTTTTCTGGAATTAATCTTTATTAATGTCTCTTCTCTGGGCGTTATCCGCTTACTCCGGTTGCTTCGAATATTCAGAGTCTTAAAACTTGTACGGTTTCTTGGGGAAGCGAATGCCCTCGCCCAAGGCGTGAAAACCAATGCCAATAAGATTTTTGTTTTTCTCTTTTTCGTCCTCATCGTTTGCACCATTATGGGATCAGTGATGTTCGTCATCGAAGGACCCGAGAACGGTTTCACAAGTATTCCAAGGAGTGTTTACTGGGCGGTTGTGACACTAACCACCGTCGGGTACGGTGACATTGCACCCCATACACCCATAGGCCAATTCATCTCCATGATCATCATGATTCTGGGATATGGAGTAATCGCTGTTCCTACTGGATTGGTAGCGGCTGGTGTTGTTCAGGCGGTGAAAGAGAACAATGCGAAAAAGCAAAGTTGTCCTAGATGCAAATCAAATGATAACTCGGATGGTTCTAACTATTGTAAGATTTGTGGCGAGGACTTAGGTTCCAATGATAATAGAAATTCATTGGATGCGTAAGCAAGACAATCCACTTTACATTAGCCGATCGTTACCATTTTAAATACAAGACCGTTTAGAAAGAAAATTATAATCAGCTGGGAAACATGAAAGACCAAATACTCAACAACCTCGGGAGCATAGCAACTTTCATTGGCATAGTATTCATAACAATTTTTGCGGCTTTTTTGGTCGGCCGTTTTTTTAAACGACTTATCCGTCGTTCAACAGAAGTATTGAAAAACGATCCCACCAATTATCTTTTTTTGGGTCACAGTCTAAAAGCCACCATTTACATCGTTGGTTTCAGTATTGCGATTTATATGATGCCCGGTTTGAGGGTTTTGGCAAATTCTTTACTGGCAGGTGCTGGTGTGCTAGCGCTCGCTATCGGGTTTGCGTCCCAGCAAGCCCTAAGCAACATCATAAGCGGCGTTTTTTTAGTGATATTCAAGCCCTATAGAATTGGTGACAGGTTGAAAGTGGGAGAAAAGTATGGTATTGTAGAAGATATCTCTTTGAGACATACAGTTCTTCGAGATCTCTATAACAAAAGAGTAATAATACCCAATTCAATAATTAGTAATGAAGTCATTGTCAATTCAGATATCGAAGACGTCAGAATCTGCAATCGCATGGAAATTGGAATTAGTTATGATTCTGATTTAAGAAAAGCAAAGGCGATCATTAAGGAAGAAATCCTAAGACATCCTTTGCATATCGACCACAGAACTGCGCAGGAAATAGAAGAAGGAGAAGAGCTGGCTCCAGTCAAGGTCATAGGCCATGGAGAGTCTTCGATAAACTTAAGAGCCTGGGCCTGGGCAAAAAATTCGCCAGACGCCTTCAATCTAGAATGTGATTTGTGGGAATCCATTAAACTAAAATTTGACCAAGAAGGGATTGAAATTCCATTTCCTCACAGAACGCTTATTCATAAAAAAACAGAGCAGAAAGATTCGTGAATTAAAAAGTACATACTCGACAATGGACTATTTACGATCTAGGAAAGAAACTTGTTCCGCCAATAGTAGGACAATTGTGTGTTAAAAAAAAGGCTGACTAAAGATGCTAATTGCTTGGGAGATGGTGCGTTCCTTTCACAGGATCATCCCATTTCGGGCTAATCTCACCTTACAAATTTCTTGAAAAATACTTCATTTTGGGACTGGACAGTTATAATGAACAACCCTCTATCACTAAAGGGAATAGTCCAATCTTCTCCATTAAAATCCACTTTTTGAATTTGCTTCATCAGCCTGCCACTAAGATTATAAATACTCACGGTGGCATCATTTAGTTGACTATCCAATCTCACGATTAATGTACCGCCATTTGAAAACACAATCAAGCCCTTAGTCTCCAATTGATCCTCAGATGACAAAGGTTGATCAATGACAAAGTCGGCACCAACAAATATCAAATTGTAATTTGAACCCGCCGAGAGGGTGCCCAAATTAATGGCATAGGTTCCTACTGTTTCTCCTTCATTTCTAGACAAAGATCCTGAAAAAGAATCTCCTGACTCCAAGAGCCCATTGGACAGAGTATAGGTCAAAATTGGATCATCCGTGCCCAAATTCTTAGACAGACCCTGATCTGCTGTAATGGTTACTTGTTTAGGGATAATGTCAAAATCGTTCCCAATAAAGGTCAAATTGTAGTTCGTTGCAGATAATGTCCCAATTGAAATAGCGTAAGACCCTACATTTTTACCGGCGGCTCGTGTGAGAGATCCTGATAATACATCACCTGGCTCCAAAGAGCCAGTAGTAATTGTATAGGCAAACGTTGGATCAGCGGCTCCATACACTTTGGTTTGACTAGCATCTGCCGAGACAGTTATAGATTTAGTAGTGATGCTAAAGTCAGCTCCAGAAAATGTCAAGGTATAATTTGACCCAGCGGAAAGTGTTCCAATGCTAATCGCATAGGTACCTACCTCTTCACCGGCCACTCTGGAAAGCAATCCAGTGAAAGCATCCCCTGGTGCCAATGAACTGCCAGTTACTGAATACGCATATGTTGGGTCAATGGCTCCATAGACTTTTGATTGGCCCGAATTTGCTTTTACTGAAATTTCTTTGGAGATAATACTAAAGTCAGCACTGACGAGGGTTACGACATAATTCGTTGTGGATAATGTACCAATAGTTATAGCGTACGTACCGACCCCTTCACCTGGGGCTCTCGAAAGTGATCCTGAAAAAGAATCACCTGACTCTAAAAATCCAGCCGATATTCTGAAGGTAAAAGTGGGATCAGAATTACCATATATTTTAGTTCGACCTGCATCCGCCGTGACCGTAATAGTTTTAGGAGTAATGTTAAAGTCAGCTCCTTCGAAGGTTAAATCATAGTTAGGATTAAATAGGGTTCCCAATGTAAGGCTATACGTGCCTATATCTTCACCCATTTCTCTGGAAAGGGATCCCGAGAAGGAGTCACCTGGCACTAAAGACCCGGTGGTAACTAAGTAAGTAAAGCTTGGATCGAGGCTGCCATAAATTTTCGTTTGTCCAGGATCTGCAGTGACCGTAATTGCTTTTGGTGTAATAGCAAAGTCGGCTGCTATAAGTGTGATGTCGTAGTTCGTTGAAAATAAGGTGCCTAATGTAATGGCATACGTCCCCACATTTTTACCAGCAACTCTGGAAAGTGATCCTGAAAAGGAATCACCCGGCTCTAGGGAGCCACTCGTTACCGTATAGCTAAAGGTCGGATCAGATTCACCGTACAACTTAGTTTGACCCGAATTCGCTGTGATAGTGATAGCAATCCCTGAAATGGTAAGGTAGTCCCCGACAAAGGTCAACTCGTAGTTTGCGCCTAGTGATAAGGTTCCGATTGAAAGTGCATATCTCCCCACATCTTCTCCAGCCTCTCTCAAGAGTGAACCCGAAAAAGAATCGCCCGACACTAAGAGCCCATTTGTGACTTGATAGGTTAAGGTTGGATCTTCGGTACCATAGGCTTTGGACTGATCCGGATTGGCCGTGACTGTAATGGCTTTGGCCGTAATGTCAAAGTCAGCATCTTCCAATGACAAATTGTAGTTCGAACCCCCCGATAGTGTTCCCAGGGAGATCGCATAGGTTCCTATGTCTTCACCAGAATCTCTGGAGAGTGATCCTGAAAATTCATCTCCCAATTCCAAGGATCCACTGGTAACGAGGAATGGGAAGATTGGATCAGCGTCACCGTAAATTTTGGTTAGTCCTAAATCTGCGCTAACGGTAATGGCTTTGGCAGATATACTGAAGTCCGTGCTTTCAAATGTCAGGTCATAATTCAAACCAGCAGATAAGGTTCCTATCAGAACAGCATAGGCCCCAGCGTTCTCGCCCTCTTCTCTGGACAAAGCTCCTGAGAAGGCATCACCCGACTCTAAAGATCCAAATGTTACAGCATAACTGAAGACGGGATCAGGGCTACCATACACCTTGAAACGTCCCGCATCCGCAGCAATGGTAACAGGTTTGGCAGTAATGGTAAAGTCCGCACTTTCCAACGTCACCTCATAATTATCGATGGAAAGTGTCCCCAAAGTAATGCCATAAGTCCCCACATTTTCTCCAGTCACGCGAAAGAGAGATCCTGAGAAAGCATCACCTGCCTCTAAGGATCCAGAGGTTATGGAATAGCTAAAAGTGGGATCAGCTTCACCATAGACTTTAGTCTTATCTGGATCTGGCGTAACGGCAATCTGCTTTGGGCTAATTGTAAAGTAAGCCTCCTCCAGCATTAAGTTGTAGTTTATTCCGGCCGATAAGGATCCTAAAGAAATGGCATAAGCACCGGCATTTTCACCAGCATCTCTTGTGAGCGATCCCGAAAAGGAGTCACCTGATTCTAAAGATCCTGAAGTTACAGCATACGTTAAGGTAGGATCAGATGTAGCATAAATTTTGGATTGATCTCCGTCTGCTGTGATTGTAATGTCTATGGCCGTGATGTTAAAGTCGGCTCCCACAAATGTCAAATTGTAGTTTATTCCTGCAGAAAGCGTTCCTATCGAAATAGCATACGCTCCTACCTCTTGACCGGTAGCTCTCGCAAGCAATCCTGAAAAAGAATCACCGGATTCTAATGCCCCGCCAGTAACGGAGTAAGTCAGCGCGAGATCAATGTCTCCATACATTTTAGACTGACTAGGATCAGCAGTGACGGTAACGGATTTGGTGCCAACAGTCAACGTAATATCCTTTGTGGTGGACGAATAAATTCCATCAGCAACTTGGGTTGCTCTGATTGTTACAGCTCCTACATCCCCTAAAGTAGCCGTTTCATTGTTGGTCCCTGATAAGGAAGTTCCGTTTGCCCCTCCTATGATAGAATATGTAATGCTACCGGATGAATTTGAGCTGGCCTGAAGGAGGAAATCTGAATCACCATATGTCTTGTTGATATCAGAAAACGTGATAGTCGGGGTAGTTAAACTTGATGGCGTAAATGTCAGTGTAGTTCCCTCTACATCTCCGACACTATTGGTAGCATAGGCCGCAAAACTGTATTCCGTCGAAGTGCTTAAACTTGACAATGCTTGATTAAAAGTGCCACTAGTGCCCGGGACAATTACCTTCGTCACGTTTGATCCTGAAGATTCTGCAAGCGTTGGCGTTGGATCCGAGGCAGTTAAGGAATAGACAAATCCTCTTTCTGTTATAGTTGCTCCTCCATCGGATGTGATTTCGCCGTTGATTGTGGCTGAATTTATGGTAAGATCACTGGCAGCCAAGGTAGTAACCGTTGGCAAAACGGGGCTTACGACTACCGTAAAGCTCTGCTGCGCAATCCCGGCATTGCCATCATTGGCTTCCAATTCCACCTCATGACTTCCAGCATTCCCTTCGGCATTTCCAGAAACTTGAATGGACGCAACTGAGATTTTACGAATCTTGTTATTACCCTTGTCACCCACATATAATTTTCCATTGGAATCAACGGCAACTCCTATAGGTTGATTAAAACTAGCACTCGCTCCAGCACCGTCCAAGTCACCATTGCTTCCCGAACCTGCAATAGTCGTCACATCGCCACTACTGGTTATTTTACGAATGACATGATTTGATTGATCAGCTACATATACATTACCCAAATCATCGACCGACACTCCAGAAGGGAAATTAAATTCCGCATTCAGTCCATTGCCATCTGCACTTCCGGCCATGCCTGTTCCTGCCAAAGTGGTCACATCACCAGTTGAAGTAATTATACGAACCGAATGATTTCCTTGGTCTACCACATATAAATCACCAGAGGAGTCTATAGCTATTCCCGATGGAGAATTGAACTCCGCACTCACTCCATTACCATCGGTATTGCTTTCACTCCCAGCTCCTGCTACAGTGGTGACATCCCCATTTGGAGCTATTTTTCGAATTAAATGATTGCCCTGATCAGCTACATAGACATTGCCCAAATCATCGACAACAACTCCAGTAGGGAGGTTGAAATCTGCGCTACTTCCTGTGCCATTATTAATACCGGCAACCCCTGATCCTGCGAGGGTAATCACGTCACCATTTGAACTTATCTTTCGGATGCTATGATTGCCTTGATCCGCTACGTATAAATTGCCTGAGTCATCAATCGCAACACCCGAAGGAAGGTTAAAACTGGCATCAGACCCATTGCCATCGGTGCTTCCAGCACTACCTGATCCTGCCAGTGTGGTAACATCGCCTGCAGGGGTTATTTTTCGGATTGTATGATTTTCAGCATCCGCCACATATACATTACCTGAATCGTCCACGGCCACACCAGCAGGTTGATTAAAACTAGAACTTGCTCCATTTGCATCCACATTTCCGGCACTGCCCGATCCCGCCAAGGTGGTCACTGTGTAATTGGTCAATAGGCTTAACCAACTGGGAAGAGTGTTTGCGCCAATAGAAACATTATCTCCATTAGGATCATTGGTCGTGACCGTATAGGTGTATGTATTATCTACATCTATTGCTGTAATTGGTGTGGAAGTGAAAGTGGGTGGTGAATTTGGTGCATCTAAAGTGGTGAAGGTCTCAACCTCCCCTTCTATGGTCCCAGCGCTGTTGATGGCATAGGCTGCAAAACTGTATGAGGTGGAGGCGGATAAACTTGCTAGTAGTTGATTGAAGGTTCCAGTAGTTCCGGAAACCACCATCTTGGTCACATCTGATCCGGAGGATTCCACTACTGTAGGTGTTGCGTCAACAGATGTTAATGAATAAACAAATCCTCGCTCAGAGATCGTCGCTCCTCCATCGGATGAAACCTCCCCATTTAAAGTCGCGAAATCGGAAGTGACGTCACTCGCAGCAGAGGTCGCTACAGTTGGTAATAATGCACCCACCAAAACCGTGAAGGGCTGTTGCACAACACCACCATAGCCATCGTTGGCTTCAAGCACCACGGCATAACTTCCTGTATTTCCTGCTGTATCCCCGGTCAGCAGAACGGATGCTATCGAAACGATTCGAATTTTGTGATTCCCCCTATCTGCTACGTAGAGATTCCCTTGGCTATCTATAGCTACTCCAGAAGGTTGATTAAAACTTGAAATCGTACCAATTCCATCTGTATTTCCTACACTTCCAGAGCCAGCTACAGTGGTTACGTCTCCATTTGGCTCAACCTTTCGTATTTTTTTATTTGACGGATCAGCGACATAGACATTACCAAAAGGGTCTACAGTAATTCCCGAAGGAAAGTTAAAAGAGGCACTCGTTCCATTGTCATCTGTATTTCCAGGACTACCTGAACCTGCCAAAGTGGTTACTTCACCATCTACCGCTATTTTTCGAATCGAATGATTAAATAGATCGGCCACATACACGATACCAGAAGCATCCACTGCTATTCCTGTCGGAAGATTGAAACTCGCACCAGTTCCATTGGCATCAACATTTCCAGAACTTCCTGAACCAGCAATAGTGGTTACTTCACCATCTGCCGCTATTTTTCGAATGGCGTGATTGCCCTTATCGGCTACATATACAATACCAGAAGCATCTACAGCAACTCCTGATGGAAGATTAAACCCGGCACTCGTACCGTTACCATCCGAACTCCCCTCGCTTCCTGTTCCAGCCAATGTAGTCACGTCCCCAGTAATGGCTATTTTTCTAATGGCATGATTCCCCTGATCTGCTACATATACATTTCCCGAAGCGTCCACTACAACGGCAGAAGGTTGATTAAAACTCGCACTGGTTCCATTGCCATCTGCACTTCCCGCACTTCCTGTGCCTGCCAAAGTGATCACAGTACCCGCCAGCGTAATTTTACGTATTAGATGATTTTCAGTATCTGCGACATACACATTGCCCGAAGCATCTGTTGAAACTGCTCCAGGGAAATTAAAGCTCGCATTTGAAGTAGGGCCATTTGTACTTCCGATGCTTCCCGATCCTGCTCGTGTTGCAACTGAATAATTGGTAACTACATTCAGCCAACTAGGCGATGTTGGATTGGTGATCGTCGCGTTGTATCCATACGGTCCGTCTGTTGTAACCGTATAGCTATAGGTTGCTCCTGGCTCTACAAGAGTAATGGGCGTGGAGGTAAAAGTTAAGGCTTGACTATAGGTTGAAACCGTGCGCGTTGTTCCTTCAGCTGTTCCTACATTATTTGTAGCATACGCCGCAAAACTGTACTCGGTAGAGGCGGTTAAACCTGAGAGTATTTCACTATAAGCACCGGTGGTACCAGAAACCACCACCTTGGTCACATCAGCTCCAGAAGATTCGGCTTCTGTAGGAGTGGCATCAACAGAGGTCAGGGAATAGACAAATCCTCTTTCCGTAATGGTGGCCCCTTCATCAGAAATGACCTCTCCATTTAATGTGGCCGAATTCGCCTCAATAACACTGGCGAAGTATGTTGAAACATTGGGAAAATCGCTTACTGCAATGGTGAAGCTTTGTTGAACAGTACCTCCTATGCCATCACTCGCTTCCAACACCACAGAGTGACTTCCAGCATTACCTGATGGGTCTCCTGTAAGCTCGATGGACGAAATAGACAACTCACGTATTTTTTCATTGCCTCGATCCGAAACATATAAAATGCCTTGGGCATCTATGGCCACTCCGGATGGTTGGTCAAAACTCGCACTCGCTCCTTCTCCTTCTGCACTTCCAGCACTTCCTGTCCCCGCCAAGCTGGTTACATCTCCATTTTCAGCAATTTTTCGAATCGTATGATTGTTTTGATCTACGACATACACATTGCCATTTGTATCAACTGAAACACCCGTGGGAAGATTAAAACTCGCATTGACACCATTTCCTCCAGCACTTCCTGCCATCCCTGATCCTGCCAAAGTCGTCACGTCTCCGTTCGCAGCTATCTTTCGGATTTTGTTATTTACAGCATCGGCGACATATACGATACCTAGCTCGTCTACGGCAACTCCAGTTGGGAAATTGAAACTAGCGCTCACGCCATTGGCATCCGCACTGCCAGTACTGCCTGAACCTGCCAAAGTGGTTACTTCTCCATCTGTCGCTATTTTTCGAATCGAATGATTAAATAGATCGGCCACATACACGATACCAGAAGCATCCACTGCTATTCCGGTCGGTAGATTGAAACTGGCCGCTAGTCCATTATCATCAACATTCCCAGAACTTCCTGAACCCGCAAGCGTGGTTACCTCTCCATTGGTAGCTATTTTACGGATTTTATGATTCCCCTGATCTGCTACATACACATTGCCTGAAGCATCTACTGCAACGGCAGTAGGTTGATTAAAACTTGCAGCCGTCCCATTGTCATCTACACTTCCTGCACTACCAGTACCTGCCAGAGTTGTTACATCTCCTCCTGGGGTGATTTTACGAATTAGGTGGTTTTGGGTGTCCGCCACATACACATTGCCTGAAGCATCAGTGGCCAATCCGGAAGGTTGATTAAAATCAGCACTTACCCCACTACCGTCTGTGCTTCCAGCGGTACCTGATCCTGCCAAAGTGCTAACCGTATAACCAGTCACTAAATTCAACCAATCTGGTATCGTAGGGGCGGTGACCACTACATGATCTCCATCAGGGTCATTGGTCGTGATCGTATAAGTGTAAGGACTTGTCGCATCAATCGACGTAATAGGTGTGGAAGTGATGGTGGGTGGTGCGCTTGAGGTGGTAATAGTTAGAACAGATCCTTCAGCTGTGCCCAAACTGTTGGTGGCGTAGGCGGCAAAACTGTATTTTGTAGAAGCAGCCAAACCTGTAAGCATCTCGCTATAAGCACCAGTAGTACCAGAAACCATCACCTTAGTTACATCAGCTCCAGAAGATTCGGCTACCGTCGGTGTGGCATCAACAGACGTCAAAGAATAAACAAATCCTCTCTCGATAACCGTGGGGCCTCCGTCGAAAGTAACTTCCCCATTCAAAGTAGCTGAATTTATAGCAATACCACTCGCTGTTGTTGTGTTTACAGATGGAACATCACTTACGATCACAATAAAGCTCTGTTGCGCTACTCCCCCATTTCCATCATAGGCGACCAATACCACATCATGGCTACCTAAATTTCCGGCAGGATTTCCCGTAAGCTCAACGGACGAAATGACCAACTCACGTATTTTCTCATTGCCTCTATCCGAAACATATATATTGCCCTGCACGTCTATGGCCACTCCGGATGGTTGGTCAAAACTCGCACTCGCTCCTTCTCCTTCTGCGCTTCCAGCACTTCCTGTCCCCGCCAAGCTGGTTACTTCTCCATTTTCAGCAATTTTTCGAATCGCATGATTGTTTTGATCCACGACATACACATTGCCATTTGTATCAACTAAAACACCCGTGGGAAGATTAAAACTCGCATTGACACCATTTCCTCCAGCACTTCCTGCCATCCCTGATCCTGCCAAAGTCGTCACGTCTCCGTTCGCAGCTATCTTTCGGATTTTGTTATTTACAG
>Ga0316208_1002035_pt1 | contig 17348 bp, 16 predicted proteins | sample 3monopyrite_MG_FD_204944 | JGI IMG/M metagenome (GOLD analysis project Ga0316208, IMG submission 204944) | Microbial mat bacterial communities from mineral coupon in-situ incubated in ocean water Damariscotta River, Maine, United States -... | ecosystem: Environmental > Aquatic > Marine >...
ACCTTACGTAGATTTTTATAAAATCGCTTCCTATGAACTTTTGTGGGATGATTTAATCAGGGCCTGTGCACGGACCGGTAAACCCCTCATTATTTCTACAGGTATGGCTGTCATTGAGGAAATAGAGCATGCAGTTTCCGTTTTTCGGTCAGCGGGGGGCACAGATCTAAGAATTTTGCACTGTGTTTCTGGGTATCCTGTCGAAGCTAAAGACTGTAATCTGTCGGCCATTGAAACGATACGTACTGCTCTAAAGTACCCAATTGGGTGGTCAGACCATTCACGTGATCCAAGCATTATACACCGGTCTATTGATCGTTGGGGGGCAGAGATTATTGAGTTTCACCTCGACCTAGATGAAAACGGTGCAGAATATGCGGCAGGTCATTGTTGGTTACCCCATGAAATTGGTGCAGTTATAGTAGATAGAAATCGCCTTTTGGAGGCTGATGGTAGCGGCGAGAAGGCGCCCACTCGCGCTGAAATAAGTGATCGGCCATGGCGGGCGGACCCAAGTGATGGTCTAAGACCCCTTAAAGAAATGAGGTCGGTGTGGGCGAAAAAATAATCGCTGTCGTTGGTGCGCGGCTCAATTCATCACGGTTACCCAAAAAACATTTTCTCCCTTTAGCTGGTAAGCCTCTCATAGAGCGGCTTTGGGAGCGCCTTACTAAGGTACGGTGTATCAGCAAAATTATACTCGCCACTACAGACGATGACTATAATATCCCGCTCCAAGATTGGGCAAGAGAACATGGGCATGGCTTTCTTGCATATGACGGCGATATCAATGACTTAATGGGTCGGGTTGATACAGTTGTTAAGCAATATGATGCTGATATTGTGCTTTATGTATGTGGGGATTGCCCGCTCATCGAGCCGGCTACAATTGACCGAATGTTTGAGCAAATACTCAGTGACCCAAAAATTGAAACTGTTGCCCTTAAGGCTGCAGAAGGTAGACCAAAAAATATTCATGAAGGTTTTGATGTTTACAGGCGAGGTTTTTGGGACAGAATGATGGCCGTTGCTGAGGCGCCGTTCGAGCGAGAGCATGTTGGTGCGGTGTATCATCATTTAAAAAAAGTTACTCCGACTACAGTGGCTTATGTAACAGAGCCTGCAATTTATTCTAGTGTTGAGCACCGGATCTCTGTTGATACGCCTTCTGACTATAGATTTATGAAGCGACTATATTCAGATTGGTATTCTGAAAATACAAGTGAAACGCTTGTTGATTTGTCTTCGGTTATTACGAAATTACACAATGAACCTGCTCTTAGTTTAATTAACAAACATGTGTACCAGAAAAATATTTTTGATAAGTCAATCAAAGTTGCGCTGATAACAGAAGCTGGACCCCAAGTAGGGCTAGGCCATCTCATGCGGATGCTTGTGACGGCGGCGGCTTTGCAGGATTATCTCGGGGCAAAAGTTACTTTGTTTATTAAGGGGCAAGTGATTGAGGACCCTGAATTAGCCTTAATTCCACACGAATGGCTCGTTGAATTTGATGAAGGCGTATTACAGCAGGTTGCAGTGGATAACCATGTTTGCGTTTTTGATGTGAAAGATGTTTCTCTTTTGTCGTCACCAATAAAGGCCATGCAACAAACAAAAGCACTGCTGGTAGGTGTAGATATTGCCGTACAAAATGCTTCCTTGTTTGATGTAGTATGGATGCCAACATTTTATGACACATGGAGTAAACTTGGGCTTTCCAACCTTCACGGTGGTTGGGATTGTTATTTGCTTCGTGACAGTGCAAATTGGCACCCTCATCATGATAGGGCGCATAAGCGTATTCTGATCCTAACAGGGGGAAGCGATGCAGGGGGGCTCGGGGAAAAATTGCCAGATATGCTCCTGAAAAACCTGCCAGACGGTACATATATTGATTGGGTACAAGGACCTTATGCTCCCGCTCCTTTAATTCCTACAGTGAACGACGGCTGTTTTAATGTGATTGTGGCACCGGATAATTTACCGAATATCTACGCAGAATATGATGCGATCCTGTGTGTTTATGGTGTGTCGTTTTTTGAGTGTTTGCGGGCAGGGGTACCAACAGTTGTTTTTGATGCAATTGGCGCTGCTGGCACAGCTGAGTGGCAGGCGCTAGTACAACAATTCCCTAATACTACCGCGGACTGTATTGATACAGCAATCAGTATGCTTGGCAATATGCTCAGGCAAGAAGGTGTGTCAGAAAGTATGGTGGATGTTTCACGGAAACTCCGCAAAGGCCCTAAGCAATTTGCCATGACAGTTATGCAATGTTTGGAAGAAGCATGAATATTATTTCTACAAAACACACTGGTGACACGGTTCATTCATTTGATGGTGGCGATATTATCAATTGCCAAGAGTGTGGGTTCAAGCATGTAATGCCTCTGCCGAGTGCTGAAGATTTGAGACAATTCTATGAGGCGGAATTTTACCAGACAGAGAAGTCTACATACCTTGCAGCAAGCGCAGAAGATATTGAATGGAAAAGTGTGGAATTTTCCAGACGATATGAAATAGCTGAAAAGCATTTAGGTGCCAAGTCAGGTAAGAGAGTGCTGGATATTGGGTCTGGGCCGGGAGAGTTTTTAGAGCTAGGTATTTCTCGTGGGTGGGAGGTGCTGGGTGTAGAGCCGTCCCCAGTTGCAGCAGCATATGCACGGGGTAAGGGTATTGAAATTATAACAGGTTTTTTTGATGAAAAGTTAGCGGCCACACTTGGTGTTTTTGATTTTGTCCACATGAGTGAGGTATTGGAGCATATTCCAAATCCACAAGCTTTATTGAAGAGTGCATACAGTCTGTTAAAGCCCGGTGGAATACTATGCATTTCTGTACCAAATGATTTTAGCCCTGTACAACAAGTCCTTGTGGAATCAGAAAAATATACTCCTTGGTGGATTGTACCTGATCATCATCTCAATTATTTTAATTTTGATACTCTTGGTGCCACGATTTCAGCTGTTGGCTATGAGCTCCTTGAGAAGACTACAAATTTCCCGATGGAATTATTTCTTTTGATGGGTCAAAACTATACAGAAGATGGAGATTTAGGGAGGAAACTTCATGGCTGGCGCAAAATTTTTGATTTAACACTCGCAAAGGGAAACCCCAAACTCCTCAATAGGTTTTATGAGGTGTTAGCCCGTGCAGAAATGGGTCGGTTGGCAGTCCAGTTTGCCCGAAAACCATAGAGTATTATTTAAGTATAATGAATGATTGGAAACCAAGTGCAGGAAAACAGTCAATTTTTAGCTCGATTTAATAAGTGGGAAGATTTTTATCTGTACGGGGCGACCCCCGCAGTTGTAGGTACGCTTGAACTACTAGAAAAAATGAACAAAACTGTTATTGGTTTTATTGATAAAAGCCCAGCCAAACAACAAAACGGTTTTATGGGGAAACCAGTTCTGTCTCCGGCAGCTTTTTTTGAGCAGGACACCAAGAGCGCGGGAATAATAATTGTTGCAGCCTATCAGCTTGAAATTTATCATGAGTTAATCAAGAAGCATGTTGCTTATGAGCGAATTTTTCCGCTCCTTGATGGCATGTTTTTCCCTACCTATGGGGGAACATACTACAATGATAGCACCCTCATGAGGTTACGTGAAACACTCGATGCTGGAAGTGGTGAGAAGGAATTTTTTACCTCTTGGCTAAATTTTAAAGAAACAGGCAATTTGTCTGACATTAGGCCCTTGTCTGAGATGACAGCCCAATATGCTCACCCCAGTTGGCTGTCTGAAATTATTCCCGGCGGTGTCTGTCTTGATATTGGAGCGTATGACGGCCTTTCATCATTTGAATTTGCTAAAATGGGTTTGTTTAGCGCGATTGAGGCTTTTGAGCCATTTGAAGCAAATTTTGGCAAATTACAAAAGATGATTGCAACCACTGATGTTGGGATACCTATTCATGCGCACCGCCTAGCCTTGGGGAAAAAGCGGCAAACCATTTGGCAGTTGCAGGAAGATGTATCTAGTCGATCACGGTTGCAAGATGATCAACAAAACCGCCTTGGAGACAAGGATCAAATAGAGATTGTTGCTCTTGATGATTTGGATTTTTCCGATATCACCATGATAAAGGTGGATATTGAAGGGAGTGAAATGGATTTCCTGCATGGGGCTGTAAAAACTATAAAATTGCACAGGCCGTGTATTGCAATAAGCGCGTACCATAACAGAGAACACTGTAGTAAAATTCTCAGGTTCTTTGAGGAAAATTTTGAAGGCTTTACGTTTCGAGTGGGGCACCACCCACTCGCCGTATATGAACTCGAATATTATATCTCATTTGCAGGCAAAGGGTCATAATGAGCAAAAGGCTTTTAATTCTTGGGGGCGGTTATGAACAATTGCATGCCGTTCGTATTGCAAAGGAACTGGGCGCATATGTCATTGTCTTTGACGGGCATGAAATTGCCCCGTGTCAGATTGAAGCGAATGAATTTCATCAAGTGAATATTAAAAACACGACAGAGCTTTTGCAGAAATGTTCCGAAGTGAAACCAGAGGCTATATTTGTGCATGCGGCAGAACTTGCAATTGAAGCTGCGCGTATTGCTGAAAAATTCAACCTTATTGGGTTATCACAAGACCAGGCAAAAAGAGGTACTGATAAATCAGTAAGGTCTGAGTGCTTTAGGCAAGCAGATATTAATATTCCACTTTTTAAAGCTTTAGGCGAAAAAGCAAGTTGGAAAGAGTGGGAAAAAGCCGCCGGTGCCATTTCATTTCCGCTGATTGTAAAGCCGACAAAACTTGCAGGAGCACAAGGTGTCATGCTTGTAAAAAACAAGGATGAACTGCAAGAGTATTTTCAAAGCCGCACTCAATTTACCGGCCAGAAGTTTATTATTGAACAATATGTCGAAGGGGAACAGCTTAGTACCGAATCTGTCCTCGTCTCTGGTGAACTAATAAGCTGTGCCGTAGCTTTAAGGCACTATGATACCACTAAAAACCTATTCCCTTATCAAATTGAGGATGGTCATTCCATGCCATGGGACGGTACCAAGCACTATATCAGTGCCATTGAGAAAGTCACAGAGAAGGCCGCCAAAGCCCTTGGCATGCAGGACGGGGTCCTAAAGGGTGATATTATAATAAAAGAAGATGGTACACTCATCGTTCTGGAGATGGCAGTCAGAACGTCTGGGGGGCGGTTCTGTGATACAGTTGTCCCGTTAAGTTCAGGCGTCCATATTTTATACCCTTTGATTCAAAGGGCTTTAGGGCAGTCGGTGTCTTTTGATGCACTAAAACCTCAATATAATGTTGGTGTATCTCAAAGGTTTGTTCTTGTTCCGGCGGGAACACCTTTGAAAAAAAGCAAAAAAATTCAGAAGATTGTTATGCGAGATTATGTGAGTGCTAGTTGGTTTCGAGACGACATTATGGAGCTTGAACAAGCGCCAACAATTACGTCCCACAGAGATAGGCTAGGATATGTTATTTGCACAGGGAAAAATAGAATGGTTGCAGATGCACGAGCAAGAGAAATCGTTCAGGAAATTACAGATGAAATAACAGGTGCGGCTGTATGTTAAAATTTTTAATCATAGGATCTGGCTCATACGTCCTGCAGGATATTTATGGCCCTGGTGTTGTCCTGAGATCCATTGTTCAGTGGTGTAAAACCGAGTATGGAAAGACGGATACAGAGTTTCAAATCACCCTAACGTATCATACGCAAGAAAAGCTTTCCCAAAAGAAAGCACAGGTGGAAACGATCTGTAGTAAAATGCAAGGGGCAAACCTTGGTATAAATGTTACCTTTATTTCTTCCTCTGAAATTGAACAATACTGCGAAGATAATATTGTGGCGGCTTGTTTTATAGCGGTACCTGATACACAGCATAAATACTATATTGATATGTGCTTTCGGCGTGATTTGCATTGTTGGGTGGTAAAACCACTGACCGGTAATATTCAGGAGGCTGCGGCCTTATATGAACAGGCTAAAAGTTCGAAATCTTTTGTTTGGCTAGACTATCATAAGCGGTTTGATCCATCTAACATCTACCTGAAAACAAGCCTACAAACCGCTAACCTAGGTAAGATGTTAGTGTATTCTGTTGATTACCATCAGCCCCGTACTTTGCCTATGGAGGTTTTTAACTGGGCAAAGGATGTGGATGTTTTCACATACATTGGGTGTCATTATGTCGACCAGATATTCTATCTAATACCTAATGCACTGCCTGTGTCTGTAAAGGCGCACCCTGTTAAAGGGCATGTTTATGCAGCAACAGGACAATATGACGGCGTTTTGGCCACCCTGGAGTTTGAGGTGGACGGGCAGAAATTACTATGCCCGTTCAATGTTGGGTGGTTCAACCCGACAGGTTCCCCTACAAAAAGTTTGCAAAGATTAAAGGTGCAATTTGAAAAAGGTTTGGTTGAATTAGATCAAACGTCAAGGGGAGTGACTGTTTGGGACGATACTGGCGTCGCGGAACTGAACCCGTATTTTTTTAGAGAGCAAATGGATATTTGGGGCGAGCCATCAATTGCGGGGTATGGTTACCAGAGTGTGAAGTTGTTTTTGGATGCTGTGACCCAAAGTTCCTTAAAGCAGGGTAGTTTTTATCCAACGATTAGCGAAGCATTAAAAACAGAACTTGTTCTTTGGGGGGTGCAGCAGTCTCTGAAAACACAAAAGACGATTGCCATTAGTGAGGAGCAACCTGATATATCTTCTGCTCTCTTCCACCGTTAGAAGGAATACTCGTACACTTGCCAAAACCTATTGCTTATACAGTCTTTCATATCAATATGGCTTTCTCTTCGATTGAAGAGGAAGACCGTAAAACTGTCATTGAGCAATGTTATTGGCCGCTCCTTAATCTTGCTGAGGCTGGATACCCTATTGGAATTGAGGCAACGAGCTTTTCCCTCAAAGTTATTCATGACCTTGACCCTGAATGGATCAAAGCGTTAAAGGTTTTGCTTGCTAAGGGGAAGGTTGAGTTTATTGGCAGTGGGTATGTGCAAATGATAGCGCCATTGGTGCCTGCAGATGTCACATTGCGAAATTTAACTTTTGGTCTTCATGATTATAAGGAGCTGCTTGGTGTAACGCCTAAAATTGCTTTGGTAAATGAGCAGGCGTATGCTCCAAGTTTGGTACCTTTATATCTTGATGCAGGTTATGAGGCCATCATGATGGACTGGGCCGAACCTGCAAGTCACCATAAAAATTGGGAGCGCTCTTTTTCCCATCGGCCTCAAATTGTAGATGGCTTGAACGATCAGAAAATCCCTGTGCTGTGGTCGGACGCAATATCGTTTCAGAAGTTTCAAAGGTATGCACACGGAGAATTGGATGCTGAAGAATATTTTGAGTTTCTAAGCATACAACTTGAAGATGGGGCAGTGGCGTTTCCTCTATATACAAGCGATGCAGAGGTTTTTGATTACAGGCCAGGCCGCTTTGTCTCTGAAGCTACACGTTCGCTTATTTCAGAGTATGAGCGCATTCGTTTACTGCTAGCGGCACTTACAAAAAGCGGTGACGTTCAATTAGGCTTGCCTAATGAAGCTCTACAATATTTGGATAAGACCAGAGGGCCCATCTGTTTAGAAACGGCTTCTGCACCAGTGCCGGTGAAAAAACAAAGAAAATATAATATTTTAAGGTGGGCGGTTTCGGGACGGCAGGACTTGTTGCTCAATACATATTGCTGGCGGTTATATGAGGGTTTGTGCAATGAGAAAAATGTTTCTAAAGAGCGTTGGAGGCAGTTATGCGAGTTTTGGGCAAGTGATTTTAGAACACATATTACCGAAAAGCGGTGGACTAAATTTATTGATGCCCTACCGCTTATAAAATCCAGTCGGAAGGTGAAGCGAACATATTCCCATAATATGCCGCCCAAGCTTGAAATTCATCAGGACCGCCGGTTTTTATTCATTGAGACGCCTGAGGTCCATTTGGTGCTATGTTTATATCGGGGCCTTGCAATACATGCGTTCGGATTTGGCAAATATCAAGGGTTTCAAGCCGGAGCGCCAGCAGAAAATTCACTTGTAGGCACTCTGTCGCATGGGTTTTACAGTGATATAGTTTTTGGCGCAGATTTTTATAGTGGACATCTAATTTTTGAGCCGGCCGGCAATCATAAAGCAACAGACTTACTGAGGGTGGAGCCGGCTTTAGAGTGGGATGAAACGACGGAAACCGTTAAAATTTCATGCCAAATGAGTTCCCCTTGGGGCAATATAACCAAAACTGTTTTACTGAATGTGAAAGAGACACGCTTAGATGTGAGCTATGATGGAGACATCGCTTTTCCTTTGGAGGGGAGTTTCAGGTTGGGGCACATAACCCTCAACCCTCGAGCGTTTGATAAGGAACATTTATATTATGCTTCTCATAATGGAGGAGAGCAGGCTGATATCCATAAGTTGTGGAGAGGCCAGTTGATTGAATGTGACCACGGCGCTTCTGTTTCAAGGCTCATTTCTGCAACAACAGGTCTCGGTATGACAAAGGGTACATTAGAACTTGGTGACTTGAAGCACGCTGTCTCTCTCAGGATGGAGAGGACTGATGCCGCTGGTGTCGGGCTTATTACGAGCAAGACAGTGGACGAAAGCTATTTTGTGAGAGCTGCCATTTCACTGTGTGAAGTAGATGAGACAATCAAGCCAACTGAAAATGTAACCAGTGATAAACTGGGGCCGGTCAATTTAAAATATTCCATTGAGATAAGCCGAAAAAGCTAACTGCTTATAGGGAAAGAAGTTCTTTCCTCATGCGGTATGCAGTGATAGGCTGTTTTACAAAGCTAGCCATTTCTTCGGGAGGCAATTTATGGTGCTGACTGGTTTCGATAGTTCAAAAGCTGACCTTAAAGATAAGGCCATATTAATTACTGGCGGGACAGGGTCATTTGGTTCAACCCTTCTCCGAAAGATACTGGCTGAGCATAAGCCTAGGAGGGTGATTATATTTGCTCGGGGTGAATATAATCACTTTCAACTTCAAAACTCTTTGTCTGAAGAAGACCTTAAAAAAGTTAGGTTTTTCATAGGTGACATTAGGGACCGTGACCGGCTTGTTATGGCTTTACGCGGCGTTGATTTGGTTGTGCATGCGGCGGCACAGAAACAAGTTCCTCTCGCGGAGTATAATCCATTTGAGTGTATTCGAACGAATGTAATTGGTGCTGAAAATGTTGTGCAAGCTTCTATTCAAGCGGGCGTTAAACAAGTACTTGCTTTATCAACGGATAAAGCGGTTAACCCCATTAATCTTTACGGGGCAAGCAAACTGGCATCTGATAAAATATTTGTTGCTGCAAACTCGTTGGCTTCAGGGACAGGGACACGTTTCTCGGTTGTGCGTTACGGGAATGTTTTAGGATCACGGGGGAGTGTTATTCCGTTTTTCCGTGCTCTTTTGAAAGAGGGTGCGACTGAGCTGCCGATTACAGATGATCGGATGACGCGGTTTTGGATTACCTTAGAGCAAGCTGTTGATTTTACACTGTCTTGTATTTCTATAATGCGTGGTGGCGAAATTTTTGTTCCTAAAATCCCTTCAATGCGAATTACAGATTTAGTGGAAGCTCTTGCGCCAGGAATGCCGTTAAAACATGTTGGTATTAGGCCAGGTGAAAAGCTGCATGAAATTATGATCACGGAACATAATGCACGCAATACTGTTGAGTCTAATGACCGCTATGTTATTGAACCAGAATGGAATTTTTGGGATCGTGATGCTCATATTAGTGATGGCCACACTCTTATGGAGGAAGGGTTTGAATATTCCAGTGATACAAATACTGAATGGTTGGGGGTTGCTGAATTACGGGCCATTCTTGAGAGTATTCCCGAAGGTGGGGCTTAAACAGTATGGCAGAGGGTTACCTTCCGTATGGCTGCCATGATGTAGATGAGGAAGATATTGCGGCTGTTGTTAATGTGCTGCGACATGGGGTGTTAACGGGCGGCCCAAAAATTTCAGAGTTTGAAAAGTCTTTTGCAAACAAAGTGATGGCAAAAGAAGCGGTGGTTGTTTCAAATGGCACGGCTGCGCTGCATTTGGCCTTGTTGGCTGCGGGCATCAGTGCTGGGGACACGGTTATTGTTCCGTCAGTTACGTTTCTTTCAAGCGCAAATGCAGTTTTGATGACCGGGGCAGACGTTCATTTTGCTGATGTTTGCCCGGAAACAGGCCTCATGACACCGAAAACCCTGCGACAAGCCCTAAGCACAGCCAAAGCACCTGTTAAGTGTGTCTTACCTGTGCACTTAACGGGACAAATGTGTGACATGGTGAGCATCAAGCAGATTGCTGAGCAGCATACCCTTAAAATTGTGACTGATTGTTGCCATGCCCTCGGGGCCTCTTATGCCGAAGGCGGGCATCCAGGGGATGGGGGCTATGAAGATTTTGGCTGTTTTTCTCTGCACCCGGTAAAATCAATCGCCATGGGTGAGGGGGGGGTTATTACGACCAGCTCTTCTGCATCTGCGGAACGCATGCGGTTGTTGCGTGGTCATGATATGCACCGTACCCCTGAAAGCTTTCTCCATTCAGAGGCTGCCTTTGATAAAAAGGGTGCGGTAAATCCCTGGTATTATGAAATGCATGAACTGGCCTATAATTACCGGGCAACTGACATGCAATGTGCTTTAGGAATAAGCCAACTTACGAAACTTGATGCCTTTATCGAGCGGCGTCAGGCATTAGCAACAATTTATGATGCACTGCTCAGTGGGAGTAATGGTATTACACCTAACCAGAGAACACCTTGGAGCAATTCTGCATGGCACCTTTATGCGGTAAGTATTGATTTTAAGGCCCTTGGGGTTGGTCGTGGCGATGTTATGCGAGAACTGTTGGATCAAAATATTGGATCCCAAGTGCACTATATTCCTGTGCATGAACAACCCTTTTACAAACAGAGGTACGGTGCGCAAAAATTGCCGGGTGCTCAGGCCTACTATGAAAAAACATTAAGTCTGCCTCTCTTTCCAGCCATGACAAATGATGATCCTCAGCGCGTTATCACGGCCCTCCAAAAGGTTCTAAATTTATAAAAAAACTCCGCACCCAAAAAGGATACGGAGTTACAGAAAAAACGTCATAACTTTGTTTACTCAAGCGGCAAGAGCGCCGCTTGTGAAATTCTTTAGCCTTGGAATAGCGATAGAATTGATTGTGGTGACTGGTTCGCAATCGAGAGTGCTTGAATACCAAGTTGTTGTTTTACCTGTAGCGCCTGTAAGTTTGCGCTCTCTTTCGCCATATCGGCGTCAACAAGGTTACCAATACCCACTTCAATAACATCAGCAAGTTTACCGGCAAATTCACGATTCTGTTCCAGCGATGTTGAACCCGCGCCAAGTTTGGTAAGAACAGAATTGAGATTATTAATAGCATTACCAATATCTGTAACGGCAGCGGATGCGCTGGTTTGCGTTGATATACTTTGATTAGTGGTAATGGGGATGTTGCTACTGCTGAGTGTCAGCGTCTGATGTGCAACAGTCAGTGTTTGTGTCGCGTCTGCGTTTGTAATAGCAACAATTGCATCCGTGCCACCATCAATCAAATTCGTGCCATTAAATTCAGCATTTTGAACGATTGAAGTGATCTGGTCTCGCAGCGCAGTAAAATCCTGAGACAGGGCTGTACGGCTTGTTGTATCAAGCCCTTGATCGGCTGCGGCTACTGCTTTTTCTTTCATTTCAAGAAGAAGGTCTGAAATGGCGGTTGCAGCAGCAAGGGCAACATCGACGGTGGAAATACCACGGTCGAGAGACTGCGACACAGCGTTTAGTCCACGCAAGTCACCACGCAACTTTTGCGCGATTGAGAAGACCGCAGCATTATCCTTTGCTGAGGAAATTTTAAGACCTGTATTAATTTTTGTTTGTGTGCTTTCAAGCTCTTTACTTGTGGCGTTTAAGTTCCGTAGAGCATTGAGGGCACTGGCATTAACATTAATTGAAAAGGCCATTTAACCTCTCCTTTTTTATGACGTTTCTATTAGACCGTTTTCGGCTTACCAGTAAAAATGCAAAGTATGTGCCAGTTTTTAAATTAAATAACTATTTGATATTAAAGAATAAATATGAATTTTAATTTTTTGTAAGTTTTGTTGAAATGGTCCGATCGGTAATTTTATGCGTAGTAAAAGGGAAGGGCTGCAACTTGTGCCGGTTGAATGAAAGCAAAAAAAGCGTAAAAACTCTCTTGAAAGCTAAGGTTAAGATTTTCTGGAGAGATTTTTTACAGGATTGCCACCTGAATTTCTTGGGGGTTTAGTTTTCTTTGTTCTTCTTTGGGTTGTGCTTTGTGGTGAGGCTTGTGTGCACATTTCAGCAAGCAGTGGGATAAAGGCCACTGGTCGTGCGGCTGTATTAATAAGGGTAATATTTTGTGTGCTGAGGGTGTGTTGCCCTAACCGCTGAGTTACTTCGTCTTTAAAGAAGGTAGAGTTAGTTAGTTTTATTTGTGTGTTTGTAAGACTTTGTAATTGTAACAAGGCCTGTGACGCTGCACGAAGTGCTGGCGACACAACCATACTTAAATAACTTCATTTAACTGTAGCGAGGTTGGCCGAGAAGAAACGGGTTGTTTAAAGGCTGCATTTTTCCCGTATGCCATGACTGGGCGATTGTTTTTGATCACCTCTTCACCAATGCTTTTGACAATACCTTCAGCGACTGACTTAAGACGCAGAATAATACGGGCATGATCCCTAAGAACTTCACGAAGTTTATCAGTAAGTTCACGGATATACTGCCTAACAGGAGAATTTTTTGGCCCAAGCAGTTTTTCGTTCACCTGCAATGTATTCATCGTTTCACGGTATTCAGCCATCAACCGGTTTTTTGTGCCGTGTAAACGTTGAGCTTCACGGGGAAGACGTTCTTTCAGAAGTTGCGTTTCTCGGGCAATGAGTTCGTATAACTCAATCGTTAACTTTGCAAGACGAGCACCAGGGCCTGTTAAAACAGGTGGGGCGACATTTTCTTTAGAGTGCTGGAGCGGAATAGGGTCTAAAGGCATTTTATTGCTCCTGTAATTTCAAGAGCTCGCGGTACACACTGTCAGCGATACCGATGCCGCCGCCTTTGGCAACAGCTTTGCCATATTCCTCAACCATTAGACCGCGATAAATAGTTTCTGCTTGCCCGCCACCAAACATAGTATCAGTTGGTAATGTTTCAAACATTGGTTTGATCATTTGGGATATAAACACAGCTTCAAAATCTTGGGCTGCTTCACGCAAGGCTTCTTTGTTTGCATTACCAGCCTTAACCGCATTGATGGTGTTTGCTGTGGCTTGTGTCTGTGCTTCAAGAAGCTGCACTTGTGATGTATTTATAACCTGCATTTGCATTTTACATTACCTGTAGTTCAGCTTGCATTGCACCCGCAGCTTTCAACGCTTGAAGGATAGAAATCATATCCCTCGGGCTAATTTCCAGAGCGTTCAGGCCATCAACCAGGGCGCGGAGGGTTACGGTGGGGGGTAATATAGCGAGACGGTCTGTTCCCTTTTCTTCAACGCCAATACTGGACCGTGGAACAACCTCTGTTTGTCCGCCCTGGGCAAAAGCACCAGGCTGAGAAACCTGCGGTGTTTCTGAGACGGAAATAACCAAATTACCTTGAGCAATTGCTACTGAGTTAATGCGTACATCGTCGCCCATGACAATAATGCCTGTGCGCTCATCAATGATAACGCGTGCTTTTGTTTCAGGCTCGACGGTGAGCTGCTCAATATCAGTCAGTAAATCAACCATGGATAAAGTGTAACCAATAGGACGTGCGAGCAAAATTGTTGAAGGATCTAGCGCTCTTGAAATGTCACCTTTTAGATGACCATTTATTGCTGCAGCAATCCGGCGAGCGGTCGTTAGGTCTGGATTATGGAGGGAAAGTTTTAATGACCCCATGTCACGGAGTTCAAAAGCAATTTCACGCTCAACAATACCACCATTTGCAATGCGGCCTGCAGTTGGAACACCCTGTGTTACTGAACCTGCTTCACCTGCAGCAGCAAAACCAGCTGTGGCAATAGCACCTTGAGCAACAACATATACTTCGCCGTCGGCACCCAACATTGGGGTTGCGAGTAATGTACCCCCTTTAAGGTCTTGCGCATCGCCCATGGAACTCACGGAAACATCAACACGGGTACCTTGGCGTGAGAATGCGGGTAAATTGGTGGTGACCATAACAGCAGCTATATTTTCAGGGCGCATAGTCGTACCTTTGGCATTAATACCAAGGCGCTCTAACATTGCTGTTAAGCTTTGTTGCGTGTAAGGCGCGTTCCGCAGGGTGTCTCCAGTACCATTGAGACCTACAACAAGGCCGTACCCAAGTAATTGGTTATCACGGACGCCTTCAATTGATACGATGTCCTTTATCCTTGATGTCGCGGCAGTTGCGCTGGCAGCGGCAAAAGTTGCCATAAGTGTGGCGGTTGTAAGCAAGGTAAGGAGTCGAAAGGCGTAAAACATATTCTATATCCATACTAGATTACGACATGTGCGTCGTTTTATTACTATTTCACCATGAATATGCTAGAATTGTGCCAACGAACCGCATGTTTGTAAGTTACTGTAAAAATTAGAGTAATTATTTTTTTTAAGGTTTGATTGGAATTTGTTGCCCAGTATCGTTAGCAATAGTTGCCCTGATAGCCGCTAAGGAATAAGTTTAAGAAATGAAAATCACCGGTCCTGGCCAAATTCAGTCAAAGACAATCAAGAAAGCGTCTCCTAAAAAAGGTGCTGGATCGTCAAATTTTAGCTCTCAAGTGTCTCAGGCACCGAGCACTTCGGCCTCGCATGGTGTGACGGGAACGGGGCGTGTTTCTTCTGTGGATTCGCTTTTAGCCCTGCAAGAAGTTCCTGATAGCACAACAAGCCGGTCTAAAGGTTTGGCCCGCGCAGAAGATATGCTTGAAATGCTTGAAGAAATTCGCAAGGGCATTTTGCTAGGTTCTATCCCGGTGCCAAATTTACGGGGGCTGGCACATATGGCACGGAATCAGCAAAGTAAGACAGATGATCCTAAACTTAATGAAGTTTTGGCGGAAATTGAGTTGCGGGCTGAAGTGGAGCTCGCCAAGCTTGGTGTGTAATTTCAATAGGTTATCTTTTCTCGGCTAAATTTTTTTTCCCAAAAGATTGCAAAAACTCTATTACGGCTTGTCTGTGGGCGACGAAATCTTTATATAACGCCCGAGCCTTTTCAGGGATGCTTAGTATTTAAAGGCTTGTGTATCTATAAGTTTGGGAGTGGTTATGACTGAAACTATCGCAGCGGTAAAACTTCCTGAAGGCTATGTGCCATCGCCTGATGAAGAGTTTATGAATGATATGCAACTTGAATATTTTCGCTGTAAACTTGAAGACTGGCGCGCAGATATTCTCCGTGAATCTGCCGAGACACTGCAAAATCTCCAGCAAGATAACCTTAGGGAACCAGATATAGCTGATCGTGCATCTTCGGAAACAGACTGGTCTGTTGAGCTTAGAACACGGGACCGTCAACGTAAGCTGGTTTCCAAGATTGATTCCGCTATTCGGCGTATTGCCGAGGGAGAGTATGGTTACTGTGAAGTAACAGGAGAACCTATTAGCTTGCGCCGCCTTGATGCGCGCCCAATTGCTACAATGACAATTGAAGCACAAGAAGCACATGAGCGGGCGGAAAAAGTACACCGCGACGAATAGCGATTGAGAGACGAATACTTGTTGAAACAAGTATGAAAAAACGGGAGCTTCGGCTCCCTTCTTTGTAAGTGTGTTTGTTTAAGTGTGCCTGTGTAAGGGAATTTGGAAAAAAAAGAGGCCGGCAACATGTTGCTGCCGGCCACTGCATTCATTTATAAATACAGTATAAAGTTGGCTTTATTTCGGTAAGTAGTCCTAGTTTTCGTACAAAATTCTCCTTTATGGTTAGAATGGAAAGATGATGTCATACAGCTGTGTGCCGTAGCGTGGCTGTTGAACATCAGTAATTTGGCCTTTGCCCCCATACGAGATGCGAGCTTCAGCAATTTGTGTATGCGCAATTTGGTTTGATGAAGAAATGTCTTCAGGGCGTACAATACCAGCAAGAAGCATTTCCCGCTTTTCAAAGTTTACGCGCACTTCTTGTCGAGCCTGGATCACAAAGTTACCGTTAGGCAGAACGTCGGTGACAATAGCGGCAACTGTCATGTTAATGGCTTCGCTACGATCTACTGTACCTGTGCCATTATAAGATGTTGTTGAATCAGCATTGATAAGCGACCCGGGTGTCACAGATGGTCGACCATCTGTGCTGCCATCCGTTGGTGCAGCGCCGTGTAAAAAGCTTTGTAGTTTTTGCTCAAAGCCCAAGAAATTAGTCAGGCCAGCATCTTCGGCAGTGCTACGAGCCCGGCTCGTAGAGTTTCCAATTTTGGCGCTGTCAGAAATTGCAATATTCACAGTCAGAATATCACCAATTTTACTGGCGCGCTGATCTTTAAAGAAAGCCCTAGCACCTGTGCGCCATAGCGAATTAGCTTGATAGATCGCAGGGCGGTTATCTGGCATTGGCAGGCTAATGGAGCGCTGGGCAACTGGGGCTTTTACATCTTTAATTGGGGTTAGGTCTGGAGCCTTACCAATATCACCTATTCGTCCCGCTGCGCCGCATGCTGTTAGGGAAGCAAGAAGAAAGCATAGCCCAAGTTTTTGTGAGATTTTTAGTGTCATAGTCCGTCTCCTTCTAGCGGGCTGCTACTCTAATGGTTGGTCGTGCTTGCACTTCAACTTTTCCCGGTGCGATAACAAGCGCTTGCAGGCTTCTGTTGCTTTTGGTGTTCATAACGCGAATGACATCGCCTTCACCGCCATCATCAAGGGCACGGCCTCTTAAGCTAAGTGTCATCGCACCAGACCGCAGTGTCATTGTTACTGAGCTGCCTTTTTCAATCATCACAGGCATTTCAACGTCTGTTTTACGTAGTAGTTTTTTAGCAGGTAGGGCGCGTTTTACTGTTTGCCCAACCAGCATTTTTGCATCGGTTATTGCTGTGGCGTTAATCCGCCGGGCAGGGTGTCTTTTCCAAACAATATCACTGCTTTCAATGATTTCACCGGGCGTAACTAACCGGTTGAGAACTGGCACAAGCCGAACTTCCTGAAGAGTACCAGAGATTTTATGGCTGACCATTTCATTTTCGTTGACAGGTGTTTTTAGCACCGCAGTAAAACGGTCTTGCCTGTTGCTTAGTGAAAAGCTCTCAAATTCTACAGTTTCAAGGCCATATCCTGCCGGTAAATAAAACCCTTTTTTAAGACCATATAAATTGAGGTTTAAGTCCGCAT
>Ga0316208_1002037_pt1 | contig 17314 bp, 15 predicted proteins | sample 3monopyrite_MG_FD_204944 | JGI IMG/M metagenome (GOLD analysis project Ga0316208, IMG submission 204944) | Microbial mat bacterial communities from mineral coupon in-situ incubated in ocean water Damariscotta River, Maine, United States -... | ecosystem: Environmental > Aquatic > Marine >...
AATGCATTTCGGTTTGCTTCGCAAGGTGCTTTCAATGAAAAAATATTTTCATTTCACCAATGCTCAATGTGACAATTTACTCCAAAATTGACTTTTTAGACAGCCTCTTTTTTACATTAACACAATTTTACTATAAATTATTTTAGTACATGACAAAAATCTAGAATAGAACTATTAACTGCACACATATAGCATATTACGGTTTTTTCGTTACGAAGACCTCACAGGTTTTGAAAACCTGTGAGGTCTTTGTTATCCTGAAAATGGCGAGTAGTTTATTTCTCAAAATAAATTTTCGTCATGCACTAAAATAATTTATTTAAAGAAATTCATAATATTTTCTATTTGACCTTCTTCAATATTTGCATTTTGCAATGCACTTATTAAAGTAACCATTTTGTCTGGATTCATATCATCGCCTAAAATTCTAACAATACCAAACCCCATATCTTTTGCGCTTCCAAAAACGACTACCTCATCTGCTGCTTCATCATTACCAATATACTTTACATATATCTTGTTCCCTTTATCGCTAAACTCCATTAAGTCATTATATTTACTATCACTTAAAATGGTTTTTACCTTTGCTAATTCTGCTTTATAAGTTTCAATGTCGGTTTCATTAATCTTATATCCTAAAAAATTCAATTTATCTACTGAATTATAAGCTTCTTCTTGCGCTTCAGTAAAATTAGATTTATCAATTTCAATAAGTGAAAGCGGTAAGTCTTGAGATATAAAGTTCTTAGATTCCTGGTTATCTACGTAATAGCGTTGTAAACTAACATTATCACCGCAGCTAGTAAAAATAACTGCGGTTAATAATGCGTATGCTAAATATTTGATTGCTCGTTGCATGATTGATGTTTAGGTTTAATTCTTCTTTTCTAAATGACTACCACCTGGTATGTTCATTTTATCAGTAAGTTTAGAAATTTCGTTAAGATTTATATCCCCTGTTAGTGATACTACAACAGTTTCAATTTTTCGTTCCTTACCGTTAATTTCAATCTTTTCATCCATTACTTTGTCAATACCATTTACAAAGATTAAAAGCTCTTTAACATGGTCTGCATCTTTACCTTCTTTCACATAAAACTTCACCTCAGTACCATCATCTTTAACTTCCATTAACTCTTCTAAGCCTCCAGAACGGGATTTTACCCATTTAGAAATATCAGCTGAAATCATTTTGTTATCGGTAACAATAGTTTTAAAACTGGTGATGCTTTTCACCATATCCATGTATGCTTTTGCTTCAGCATCTTCAATATTAATACCCATTTTAGCAATCATCTGAAACATTTTGGGCTTTATAGATACGTAAGTAACATCAGGGTCGTCACTATACTTTTCAAAAATATTCTTCTGTGCCATTCCTGTTAATGGTAATAACATAATGACCATTACTAATACTATTAATTTATTTTTCATCGTTCTTGTTTTTAATTTATTTGTGTTCATTAATTCTATTTATTTAGTTTTTAAAAATTATACTTGTTGCATTTTCAATTTCGTTAAGATATCCTAAAGTTGAAGCACCTTTATTCACTTCATTTAGATAACTAACCGTTGAAGCACCCTTATTGAATTTCGCAGAAATCATTTCCATAGATTTTGAAAAATCGTTAAAGGCTAGTTGCGGATCATCATAAGTGCCTAAATCATCAATAATTAATGATTTACCAAAATAAAACCCTAACATAAGAACTGCTACTGCTGCGACAGAAATCCATTTGTAATTAAAATTACGTTTTCCCCTTTTAATTATCGAGGTCAATGGAACGTCTTTAGTAAATCGTTCTTGCTTGTTTACCAAAAAATACGCAAACATAGGCTTGTACATTTCTAAATGCGGCGCTACAGTTCCTTGTGTAAAATAGTGTTTTAACTGCTGCTCTTCTTTAAGCGATGTTTCACCGTTCTCGTACTTTTCTAGTAATTTTTCTATATTATTTAACACCATAATTGTGTGTGTTTGTTAATTTTTCTCTTATTGTTTTTCTTGCTCTCGATAAAGCTACACGTACCGCTGTATTATTCATATCCAGCATTTTTGCAATCTCATCAAAATCGTAATCTTCTATATCTCTTAATTGAATTATCATTTTTTGTTGTTCTGGTAAATCTTCAATAATTTTTGCTACCCAGCTTACACTATCATTTAATTCAACTTGCCTTTGTAATGGTGTATTTTTCTCTTCATAATTACTATGTACAATTTTCAAATTTTGCGACTGTTTAGATTTTAACTTATCAAAACAATAATTCTTTGTCATAGTCATCGAAAAAGCCTCTACATTTTTATACTCAGCAATTTTAAGTTTATTATTCCATAATTTTAACAGAACTTCCTGTGTTGCATCTTCAGCCTCTTCTCTAGATACTAGCAGTCGTTTTGCTAACCGAAATACTTTATCCTTAAAAGGCATTACAATATTTAAAAACTCCGTTTGAGTCATTTTGGTTTGGTTTAAGCCCCATTGTCTATTCAGACATTTAACTCCTAATATTAATTTAAAGTTAATGTCTCGTTGAACCTTCGATTTCCCAAAAGGGGAAACTTAATTGGTTGGGTTTTAATTAAATTAGCTTAGTTAAGGCTATTTGATATTACGACGACACAGTATTTGTTTTGTTACATTCCTAATAAAAAAAATAATTTTAATGGCGTAACCCTATCGGGTCGGGCTTGCAGTTTATCCTGAGCGGAGCCGAAGGGTTACAAGTCCTCGCTTCCAAAAGGTCGCTGTGGGCTTTCCACTGCAATCCCTTACGCGGGTTTACCAACTAATTTACAGTAAATCACCGTCTATGATCTTAATTTATAAAAGCCATAGACCTACATTCAACGAAATTTCGAGCGTTTATTTTTTATCATACCAATTATCATTTAAAATTAGCTATAAATAATTTGAATTATATCACATTCAAATAAAATAGAAAATCAAAGCATAGCCCTAGTTACGGTTTTATTTTATATTGAAATGTGAACGGGATAGAAACGAATTATAAAGTTTATTTTCAATGATAATTGGTATTATACAATAATGTAAGTAAATTTAGGGTTTTAAGGACTAAACTTGATACTGAAAAAGCTATGCAAAATTATAAAGCCCTAATCCTACTATTTATATTTTCACTAAGTACTGTAAGTTGTTTTGAAGATAATGATGATATTGGTGTTACCGCAAATGAAATAAATGATTTTGTTTGGAAAGGCATGAATCTTTTTTATCTATATAAAGACGATGTACCAGATTTAGCAAACAATCGTTTTTCTAGTGATAGTGAGTATGCTTCTTATTTAAACGACTTTACTTCGCCCTTTGATTTATTTGAAAGTTTAATATATCAACCAGAAACCTTAGACAGGTTCAGTTGGATGGTTAGTGATTATTTAGCTTTAGAACAATTATTTCAAGGCAATACAAATACAAGCGGTATGGAGCTTAGCCTATATTCCGCCCCTAATAGTTCTACTGAAGGTTTTGGAGTAATCCGATTGGTTCTACCTAACAGTCCAGCAGATAATAAAGGTTTAAAACGTGGCGATATTTTTTATGCTATTGATGGTGTAATATTAACCGAAAATAATTTCAGATCCTTAACCAATCAAGATACCTACACACTAAATCTTGGATTTTACAACGACAAAGGCACATTAGAAACAACCGACGATAGCATAGACCCTACCAACGAAAACATCACTGTAAGCAAAGCTCAGTACAGCGAAAATCCAGTTTTCAAGACAGAAATTATTAATGTTGGAGGAGAAAATGTTGGCTATTTAATGTACAACGGATTCACCGCAGGTTCAGAAAATGAATTAAATGCTATTTTTGGTGATTTCAAATCTAATAATATTCAACATCTAGTTTTAGATTTAAGATATAATCCAGGAGGAAGAGTAAATGTTGAAACTTTTTTGGCGAGTATGATTACTGGACAATATACAGGAGAGCTTTTCCAAAAACTCATATATAATAGCACTTTACAGAGTAACAATACAGATTATAATTTTACTAATAAATTAGATAATGGAACATCAATTAATAGTTTGGGATTAGACAAATTGTACGTTCTAACCACAGGACAATCTGCTTCCGCAAGTGAAGGTTTAATAAATGGATTATCACCATATATTGAAATTATACAAATAGGAACCAATACGACAGGAAAAACACAAGCATCAAGAACACTTTATGATTCACCTAATTTTGAAAGATCAGGTGCCAACCCAAACCACACCTATGCAATGCAGCCTTTAATTGCAAATGGGGTAAATAAAAATGATATTACTGTACCAGGCTCAGGTTTAACACCTTCTATTGGATTTGAATATGAAGAAAGACCTCTAAATTTCGGTGTTTTAGGTGATGTAGATGAGCCCATGCTTGCATTAGCTTTAGCTGATATTGAAAACTCAACTAGTAGAGCTTCAGAAATTAAATCAAAATCTACTAAGACTTTTAAATTATTAATGGATAGTAATGATTTTAATCCACTTGAAGGTGGTATGATTATCGATTAAATCCGATAATTCAGTTTGTAACGCAGAAAAACATGGTGTTTAGTATTGCGATTTAATTCCATAAAAAAGGTCACTTCAATATAAATTGAAACGACCTTTTATATTTCCTTTTTTACTTTTTATAAATTCAAATTTAATCCAAAACTTACATTTCTACCTTTTGTAGTATAACCTAAAATCTCAAAATAATCTTCATTTAATACGTTAGTCACATTTGCAAAAAGGGTCACCTTATTCTTAATTATTTTATGACTAAAATATAAATCGATTAATGAATACGGACTTAATTCTTGATTTAAAAAGGTTGAAAAATTAGTATCTGTTCTACTCCCAACAAACTGGTAATTCAAAGATGCATAAGTCGTTTTAGAAAAATCATATCCTAAACTTGCATTCGCTTTATAATTTGGTACACGCAATCGTTCACCATCTTTAACTTCTAAATATGTAAGATTTACACTAAAATCTAAATTTTTAATAAAACTAGTTTCAAATTCAAATTCAGAACCTTGAACTGTAGCATTAGTTATCGCATTTTCATAAGCAGTTGTATAAATAATTGTGTTCTCTTCTTTTCTATTAAAAAACACAGTACTAGCACGAAACCCCTTTCCATCATTAAATTCAAAACCAGCCTCTAAGGTTTTATTTTCTTCTGGTCTTAAATCAGGGTTAGCTCCAAAAAAACCAAATAACTGCGATAAATTAGGCGCAATAAACGAAGTCGCATAAGAACCAAAAATTTTATAGGATCCATAATTTGATTTAATTCTATACGACGGATTTAGACTATATACAAAATAAGAACCATACTCACTATGATTGTTTAATCTACCTCCAGCATTTATATTCAATCCAAAATCAGAAACATAAACCACATTTAAATACGGGTCTGTATTTGTAAAGCTCTCTTCTTCGACAAATAAACTATTATAATCACCATAATTTAAACCAACAATAGTGTAAAAGGTGTCATCAAAAACATATTTATTAAAAGCATCAATCACGTAACTATCAGCTTCATTAACAGAGCCAAAATCTGAAATGGTTTCTCTATCAATCTTAGTATAAGCGGCATTTACTTGAAAACTTCCATTTTCATAAGTTAATTTTGGTGACACACCTACTCTTTTTTGTTGGGACACATATTCGTATTCAGTATCGACAAAAGCATAAGTTGGTGGAGGAGATCCATCAATGTCAGTTTTAAATTTATCATAGCTGGCATAAGCAGTTATTTCAAAATTATCAGACACTTCATAACCCAATTTCAAATTCGTATTATACCTGGAAAAAGGATCTTTCTCTGGAGTATCAGACTTTGCTGCCGATAATCCATCGACAAAGCGATTACCAAAACTCGCTAAATAGGTAAACCTATTCACAGTACCATTCACAGACACATTGTTAGTAAAACTTGAGCCATTATAATTCAAATCATCTTGAGTTTGATTCGTGCCAACAACAGTCAAAAAATTCGCAGAAATTTCTTTTTTAGACGACTTTTTAGTGGTGATACTAATCACTGCTGTAGCAGCGGCATTACCATAAAGTGTACTTGAAGCGCCTTTTATAATTTCAATAGATTCAATAGTATTTAAATTTAATAATCGCAAATCAAAATCGTTGGCTACAATTGAAGGGTCATTAATCTGTACACCGTCAATAAGCACTAAAACTTGTCTGTTGTTTCCACCTCTTATAAAGGTTCCTAAATTCTGACCTTCAACACTTCTGCTTCCATTAATTTCAATACCACTTTTGGTATTAATTAATTCTGAAACCGTTCTACCCTGGTTTCGTTCAATCTCTTGTTGTGAAATTTTAATAACCGTTTTACCTGAATTCTCACGTTTTAATTTGAATCGTGAATCTGAGATTACAACTTCAACAAGTTGCTCTCCCGATAGCCATCGGGATTGTGTTGAGTCCTGCTGCTGTTGGGCAAAACTAAACATAGATATACCAATAGATAGTATACCAAAAATACTTGCTTTTTTCATTTTAATGAATAATTACTCGGAATGGTAAGGTGTTAACCATACGCAAACTTTTATCCCGAAAGTTTAACTTATTTGTTTTGAAAATGGCAGGTCTCCTGACTTGCGTCTTCATGTTGGTCTTCCCATCCCGATGTATTGGAACAGTGACATTGAAGTTGAACATGAAGCTTTATAGCTTACAGTTGCGGGAACAGTTCTGGATTTAACGAATTACGATATACGAATTACGAATTTTGAATTATTACTCACCAAAATCGTAAATCTGCAATCGTAAATCATTGCACCAGATTCCCTTTTAATCCGTTCAATTAAAATTGAACAAGAACCAAAATTCGCTGCAAAAATAGATGTTTTAAATAGAAGTAGATAAACAAACTTTACTTTTTCTTATTCATTTTATAAATAAGATAAATAAACCCTATAAGAAAATGAGCTATTATAACGCCACCTACTATATATATTGTTAAATTTGAACCGTCCCGCATGGTCTTATTTTTTTTTCAAAAATAGATATCAATTAAGCAAATAAGCGTAACAATTGTGACATTACATTTATGAAGCATATTTTTTTACTTTTATTAATTTCAATAGGTTTATTAAACTGTAAAAACGAAACCAAAAAGCAATTAAAAACCCCTATTGAAAACGCGCATATTGAGCTTAAATATGCAAAAGGTTTTTCTGTAAAAGATTTAGGAACACATAAAATACTGGAAATAATAAATCCTTGGCCAGAATCTGAAAAACAATATAGTTATGTTTTGATAGACAAAGAAAATGCTATGAAAACAACTTTTTTAAAAAATGAATTCGATGGCATCCTTATAAATCCAATCAATAAAATAGTAGTCACATCAACAACCCATATTCCAGCTTTAGAGTTATTAGGTGTTGAACAAACATTAGTTGGATTTCCGGGAACCGAATATATTTCTTCTGAAAGTGTAAGACAGCATATTGAAAACGGAAATATAAGAGAACTCGGTAAGAATGAAGGTTTAAACACAGAAGTGCTTTTAGAGCTTAACCCGAACCTTGTTGTAGGCTTTGGAATTGATGGAACAAACCGATCATTAGAAACTATTAAAAATTCTGGAATTCCTGTAATTTTTAATGGCGATTGGGTTGAAGATTCTCCTTTAGCTAAAGCGGAATGGATTAAGTTTTTCGGAGTTTTGTATGGCAAAGAAAAAGAAGCAGATTCCATTTTTAATAAAATTGAGAAAGACTATTTAGAAGTGAAACAATTAGCCCAAAACGCAAAAACAAAACCATCCGTTTTGAGTGGTGCAATGCATAATGATATTTGGTATTTACCAAATGGAACAAGTACAGAAGCGCAATTATTAAAAGATGCCAATGTAAACTATTTATGGAGCGACACAAAAGGTTCAGGAAGTTTGAAGTTGAACTTTGAATCCGTTTATGTGAAAGCTAAAGAAGCAGATATATGGTTGAGTCCCTCAAATTATACAAGTTTAGAAGCTTTAAAAAATGGCAATGAAAATCACACCATGTTTAAAGCCTTTCAAAATAAAAGTATTTACACATTTACAAATACAACTGGTAAAACTGGAGGTGTTTTGTATTACGAATTAGGAATGACAAGACCCGATTTAGTATTAAAAGATATAACAAAAATTTGCCATCCTGAACTATTAGAAAATTACGAACCTTACTTCTTTAAAAAATTAAAATAATTGAGAATACAGACCCTTCAGGTTTTAAAAACCTGAAGAGTCTTAAAAAAATCACAGAATCATTTTAATGTCAAAAAACTATAAATATTCATTTCTTGCACTTATCCTCGTTTTGATAGTGTGTTTTCTAGTGAATATAAGTTTGGGTTCGGTATCCATACCATTAAAAGATATATTTAGCGGACTTATTGGAAATCCCACAGAACAAGAATCTTGGCAACACATTATTCAAAATTACCGATTACCAAAAGCCTTAACTGCTATAATTGTTGGTTCGGGTTTGGGAATTTCAGGTTTATTAATGCAAACACTATTTAGAAATCCATTGGCAGGCCCTTTTGTTTTAGGTATCAGTTCTGGCGCTAGTTTAGGTGTTGCTGTAGTTATATTAGGCTCTAGCGTTTTTGGAGGTGTTTTAGCTTCTCTTTTAATCTCAAAATGGGGCGTTGTTATTGCTGCAAGTCTAGGAAGTTTTTTAGTTTTACTGGCAGTCCTTATAGTGTCTTTAAAAGTTCGTGATACTATGGCAATTCTTATCATTGGTCTTATGTTTGCGAGTATTACAGCAGCCATTGTTAGTGTGCTCTCCTATTTTGGTTCTGCGGAGCAATTGCAACAATACATCTTTTGGGGCTTTGGTAGTTTAGGTAATTTATCATGGGAAGACCTAGGCATTTTATTCTTAATTTATGCGTTGGGAATTATTCTCGGCATTGCGGCAATCAAATCTTTAAACACCTTACTTTTAGGCGAGAATTATGCTAAAAGTTTAGGCTTAAACATAAAACAAAGTCGCTTAGTAATAATTATAGCTACAAGTTTATTAGCTGGAACTATTACTGCCTTTACAGGACCTATTGCTTTTATTGGTTTGGCTATTCCACATTTAACCCGACAAGTTTTTAATACTTCAAATCACAAAATTTTATTACCTGCTGTATTTTTATTTGGAGCCATAGTGATGCTGATTTGTGATAGTATTGCACAATTACCAAATAGTGATTTTACCCTACCAATTAATGCCATAACATCTTTAGTAGGTGCTCCGGTTGTAATTTGGTTATTAGTTAGGAAACGAAAAATGGTATTTTGAAAAATTGACGGAAGACGAAAGACTGATGGCAGACTGAAATGTGAATTGTGATATTGAGTAATCACACATGAGTAATGTCCCCTTGAGGGGACTTTAGGGGTGTTTTAAAAAATTGACTTAATACTGAAATAAATTAACTTATTAGTGATAAAAGAGAAAGGAAATATCATTCTAAAAACCAAAGATTTATCAATTGGTTATACTTCAAAAAAAGCAAAAACTAGTGTTGCTTCAAATATTAATATTGAACTAAAAAAAGGGAGTCTTGTAGGTCTAATTGGGGCAAATGGTATTGGTAAATCTACCCTTTTAAGAACACTTACTAATGTTCAAAACCCATTAAGCGGACAAGTTTTTATTAATAACACTGATTTATTAAAATATGCGCCACTTGATTTGGCCAAAGTTATGAGTCTGGTATTAACCGAACCTTTAGCTTCAAAAAATTTATCTGTTTTAGAGCTTGTTGCTTTAGGAAGGCAACCTTATACAAACTGGGTTGGTAACTTATCTAAAAATGATATCGATATAGTCAATACAGCGCTTGAACAAACTAACATTTCTGCTTTAAAACATAAAAAATGTTATGAATTAAGTGATGGCCAATTACAAAAAGTAATGATTGCTCGAGCCTTAGCTCAAGATACCGAATTGATTATTCTAGATGAACCTACCACCCATTTAGATATGTATCATAAAGCTTACATTTTAAAATTACTTCAGAAACTAGCTAAAGAAACCAATAAAACCATTTTATTTTCATCACATGAAATAGATTTAGCTATTCAGTTATGTGACAATTTAATCGTGATGACTAATAACGAAGTCGTTTCAGATGAACCATGTCATCTTATTTCTAAAGGCACTTTTGGAACTTTATTCCCAAAGGATTTAATAGCTTTTGATGAGAAAACGGGGAGTTTTCGAATGAAGAAATAGTATTATTTCTTTTAGTTTCTTAATTTTTATTACCTTTAGATAATTGAAAATCAATTTTTTAGCAGCGTCTTCCCTATTTGTCAGTGATTTTCTAATCGAATTAAAAATCCATTCTGATGAAATCATTAAAACTTATTGTCTTAGTTTTTTGGCTATTGCTATTCTTTAATTGTAAAAACAAAACGACAAAACCAAATCCAGCTTTAGCGTCAATAGACTTAAAAAGAGGAGAACTATTACTATGTAGTACAGAACCATTTGGAGACGTTAGTTTCTCTATAGATTGTAACTATGAGGTAAGAGAAACATTCGATTTGGCAATTTCTTTATTACATTCTTTTGAATATGCAGAAGCAGAAAAGGCTTTTGTAAAAGTAATTGATATGGATCCAGAATGTGCCATGGCATATTGGGGAGTTACCATGAGTATTTATCACGATTTATGGGCTCCACCTAGTGAAACAGAATTAAAAAAAGGGTTACAATTGCTAAAAATAGCCGAATCTTTACCAAAAACAGAAAAGGCACAACTGTATATAGATGCTATAGGAGCATTCTATGCAGATTGGGAAAACTTAGACCATAATGCACGAGAATTGCTATATACAAAGAAGATGGAAAACATCTATTTAAGTAATAAGGATGATGCCGAAGCGACCGTTTTTTATGCTTTAGCTCTAACGTCTTCTGCAGATCCAAATGATAAAACATATAAGAATCAGAAAAAAGCTGGAGCCCTTTTAGAAAATCTCTTTAAGGAAATACCTAACCATCCGGGAATTGCCCATTATATTATTCATTCGTACGATTATCCAGAATTAGCACAAATGGGATTAAACACAGCAAGACGATATGCCAAAATAGCACCTGCTTCAGCACATGCGCAACATATGCCATCTCATATATTTACAAGACTTGGACTTTGGGATGAATCTATTAATACAAATATTAACTCCGCCTCTTCAGCTATTTGTTATGCTGAAAGTGTGAATCTAGAAGCCAGATGGACTCAAGAAATTCATGCTGTAGATTACTTGGTGTACGCCTATTTACAAATGGGAGATAACAAAAATGCATTGGAACAATTAAATGAAATGCAAGCTGTAAAAACAGTTTTCCCAAACGATGATTTCGCCTCTGCTTATGCCTTAACTGCCATACCTGTTAGAGTAGCATTAGAAAATAAAAACTGGGAAGAAGCTGCAAATTTAGAGTTACCAAAAATAGATTTTACATGGGGAAAATTTTCTTGGGAAAAAGCCCTATTACACTTTGGTAAATTACTTGGCTACTCGCATATTGGCAACATAGCATCTGCCGAACAAGAACTTCAAATCTTAAGAGATTTACATCAAAGCTTATTAGACTCTAAAGACAATTTCACCAAAACTTACAAAGCAAATCAAGTTCAAATTCAGATATATGCAGCGCAAGGATGGATAAATCTAGCCAAAGGAAATAAAGAGGATGCGCTAGCATCCATGAAACTTGCTGCAAAAATGGAAAGCGAGACTTCTAAACATCCAGTAACACCTAGCGAGGTACTACCAGCTGATGAACTTTTAGGTGACATGCTTCTAAGCTTAAACAAACCAAAAGAAGCTTTAGACGCTTACGAAGTAAACTTAAAAGGACATCCAAATAGATTTAATGGAATTTATGGAGCAGCAATTGCAGCAAAACAGTCCGGAAATAATGAAAAAACTAAACTCTATTTTGAGCAACTTATAGAGCTGACTAAAAACTCTAAAAGCGACAGACCCGAAATAAATGAAGCCAAACAATTTATTGCAGAACAACAATCTATTTAAGCCATGCGTTTAAATCAATTCATTTTCATTTTTGTTTTTGTCATGGTAACTGCTTGTAATAAAGAGGAAAAGAAACCACTTCCAATTTATAATCCTTCAAATTTTAATCCTGAGTTAGTAGATAAAAGTCTTCAAAATAAAAGTGAATATCATACGGTTTCTGATTTTAATCTTATTAATCAGAATGGAGAAGTGATTACTCAGGAAGACTATAAAGACAAAATTTATATTGCCGACTTCTTTTTTACCCGTTGCGGAACTATTTGCCCGATTATGTCAGATAATATGGCCAAAATTCAAAAGGCGTTTTTAAATGATAATGATGTTATGTTATTATCACTTTCGGTAACACCACAAATGGATAGCATTCCAATACTTCGCGAATACGCCAATAACAAGGGTGTAATTGACAGTAAATGGAATGTTACTACAGGAAACAAAAAACATATATATGAGCTTGCCCGAAAAAGTTATTTCGCAGTTGTTGAACAAGGTGATGGAGGTTTACAAGATTTTATACACACCCCTAATTTTATTTTAATAGACAAGGAAAAACAAATTCGCGGCATTTATGATGGTACAAACGATGATGACATTAAACAAGTAATTGAAGATATTAAAACTTTAAAAACAGGTTTAAAGCATTGTAGCTTACTAGAATAAGGAATCTTCAAAATATTATTTCCAAAATAACAGATTGTTTCTGATGAAAAACAGAGAGTTTTAGTTGAAGATATAATGGATAAATAATCCACTATTTTATATATATTTACATCTTTAACCAAGATAATTGCTTTTAAAATTAATACAATTACATGTCAATTAATAAACTATCTATTTTAATTCCTGTCTACAATGAAGAAAAAACAATTCATTTAATATTAAATAAGATAAAAGCAGTAAATCTAACAAATAATATTGGCAAAGAAATAATTATTATAAACGATAATTCAACTGATAACACAAAAGGTATTATTAAAGAGTACCTTATTAAAAATCCAGAATCGGACATAAAATATTTTGAGCAAGAAGCTAATAAAGGTAAAGGAGCAGCTATTCATAAAGGGATTTTAAACGCCAAAGGAGATTTTCTAATTATTCAAGACGCCGATTTAGAATATGATCCTGAAGAGTATAATGACTTAATAAAACCAGTTTTAAAAGGATATGCAGACGTAGTATACGGATCCCGATTTATGGGAAACAATCCTCATCGCGTTTTATTTTTTTGGCATACTATAGGAAATAAGTTTCTAACTTTTTTAAGTAACATGTTAACTAATTTAAATCTTACAGACATGGAAACTTGTTACAAACTTTTTAATACAAGTATTATTCAAAATATAAAACTTCAAGAAAAAAGATTTGGTTTTGAACCCGAAATCACAGCGAAAATATCAAAAATACCCGAAATTAGAATTTATGAAATCGGAATTTCTTATTACGGTAGAACTTACTCTGAAGGAAAAAAAATAAATTGGAAAGACGGATTTAGGGCTATTTACTGTATTTTAAAGTATAATATTTTTTTTTAAAATGAAAAAAACCATTATTGTCATATTTGTAATAATAATTAGTTATATAATTTACAACAATTATAAATCTCTTTCCAAAGAGAACGATATAGATTTTCTTGAAAAGTCTCTTGTAAAAATAAAAGACATATCATTAGACACAAATGAATTGTATTACTTTTCTAACACTAAATCGGTTGCGTTATATTATAAAACTCAATTTGCATTAACTCCAAAAATTGTTATAAAAAAAGAGTTTTTAGACATACCGGCTGATAGTTACATTTTGGCAGTTTTTGATAACAAAACAAAAAACAAAAAGCTTATTTCAAATAAAAAAATCAGTATTAAGGATACAATAATTAACGTAATTGATAATACACATTATCAAGTAATGCTTTTAAGGAATTAATTATGATTTTAATAGCAATTCTATTTTCGTGTTTTTCATTTTATATTTTATTAGATAATTTTAAATTATTTAATAACAAACTTTTAAAAATAGTGATTTCTATATTTTTATCTGTTTCGTTTCTATCATTCTCATTCAGTTTATCTCTTTTTACTGGTATGAACTTTACGCTTTATCAAATATTATTTTTAATTACCCCTATAATTTATTGCATAGTGAACTATAAATATTTCACTGCTATATTCAAAAAGGTTGATTCCACAAATTTTAAGCTTTTAAATTCCGAACTGGCAATAATTTTATTTTGTCTGGTACTATTTACTTCCATGTTCTTTTTTAATAGTTTACGATGGGGAAGATGGGACGCATGGGCTATATGGAGTTTACACGCAAAATTTTTATATTTCAACGATCAATTTGCTAGTTTATTTACAAATAACATTATATGGACTCATCCAGATTACCCTTTAATGCTGCCTTCACTTATAGCTAGCATATGGAAATCATTAGGAATTATTTCCCCAATGGTTCCATTATTTATTTCCTACTTTACTGCCATTTGTTTATTATTATTAGTATTATCGTCTTTTTTTGAATTCAGATTCAAAACATTAGGCATTATATCTTTTATTGTTGTTCTAAGTTCCATTCTCTTAGACTATTTTTCAAGTAGTCAATATTCAGACACTTTATTAAGTGTATTTATACTCATCCCTATAGTTTTAAAAAATCATTTTGATAAAAACAAGTCATTATTTTTTTTAATATTAATAGGTTTTTTTGCTGCTACAAATGGTTGGATTAAAAATGAAGGGGTCATATTCTTCGTTATCTTTTTTCTGTTTTTTTCATTTGACAATATTAAAAAAATAAAAAATATAATATACTTTTTATTAGGTGCTCTAATACCGCTTCTATTTATAATATATTTTAAAACTCATTATGCTCCAGTTAATGATTTAGTAAATGCTACATCTATTGATTCGTTGAACAAACTAACCGAAATCAACAGATATTCAACTATTTACGATTATTTATTAGAAAAAGTGATTTATAAAAATTCACTTTTAATTATTTTACTAATATCTGCTATTGCAATAGATTATAAATATTGTCTAACATTTGATTTTAAAGTAATTATCTCTCTATTTATCATATACTTTTTAGTATATGTTTTGACACCACATGGTTTAGAGTGGCACTTAAGAACTTCTGTGGATAGAATAATTCATCATATATCTCCTGCAATAATTTACACCATATTCTTTTATTTTAGTCAAAAATATGAAGTAATATTTGCAAAAATATCATCTTGATTTTTTGGTATACTTGTTAATTAAAAATAAATAGTTAAACAAAAACAAGCTAAACAATTAATTACCTTTGAGTAAATAACAAATCATAAATGAACGACAACCTCATTCTCATTCTAGCCATTTTAATTTCCGCAGCTATTGGGGCTTATTTAGGCATGCTTTTCACTAAACTTAAAAGTAAAAGCGAACAAAGCACGCTTGAAGAACGTCAAAATCAAATGGGTTTAACTATTGATGAGTTAAAGCAAAATTTGACTAAAATTGAAGCTGAACGCGAAGAGATTAGAAGAGAAAAGGAATTTTTAAGCACAGAATTAGCAAGAAGAAATTCAGAATATGAAAACCTGCAACAGTTAAATGTAAAACGAGATGCTGAAATAGAAGAACGACAAGAGCAATTGCGAAAAGATTTTGAACTTTTAGCCACTAAAATTCTAGATGAAAAGTCTGAAAAATTCACACTTCAGAATAAAGAAAATATCAAAAATATTTTAAATCCACTTCAAGAAAAAATCAAAGTCTTTGAAGAAAAAGTGGATTTAACTCAGAAAGAGAGCATTAGCATGCATTCTGCATTAAAAGAGCAATTGTTGGGTTTAAAGGATTTGAATCAACAAATGACAAAGGAAACTACCAATTTAACTAGGGCCTTAAAAGGAGACAGTAAAATGCAAGGAAATTGGGGCGAATTGGTTTTAGAACGTGTCTTAGAAAAATCTGGTTTAGAAAAAGATAGAGAGTATTTTGTTCAACAGAGTTTTACAAGAGCCGATGGTTCTCGCGTTTTACCTGATGTGGTTTTGCATCTTCCTGATGGTAAAAAAATGATTATTGATAGTAAAGTATCTTTAACAGATTATGAGCGATTGGTTAATGCAGATGATGATGACAAAGCACAGTTTCTAAAAGCCCATGTTAATTCTATTAGAAAACACGTAGATCAACTTTCAGATAAAAATTATCAAGATTTATATGATATTGAATCGCCAGATTTTGTACTTATGTTTATCCCTATAGAACCCGCATTTGCAGTAGTTGTAAATGAAGATAATTCCATCTATAATAGAGCCTTTGAAAAGAATATTGTTATTGTAACACCATCTACTTTACTTGCAACTTTACGTACCATTGATAGCATGTGGAACAACGAAAAACAGCAGCAAAATGCCATAGAGATTGCACGACAAGCTGGTGCGCTTTACGATAAATTTGAGGGCTTAGTTTCAGACCTAACTGGTGTTGGCAAAAAGATTGATGCAGCCAAAAGTGATTACTCTTCAGCTATGAATAAATTAGTTGAAGGTAGAGGAAACCTAATTACAAGTGTTGAAAAACTTAAAAAAATGGGAGCCAAAGCTAAAAAATCCCTTCCTGAAGCCATTATTAAACGTGCTGAAGAAGATGAATAATTTTTTTCAGGACTTTAAATTTAATTTCTTGATTTATAAATTAAATAACTGAACCTATAAAAATTAATGAAATCACTTTTATATTCAAAATTATTTACAACTTATCAAAAATAATATTCTGTTTTGAAGTTTAGCAAAATATATTGTTATTTTGGGTTCAACTAGTTATCATTAAAATTTAAGGTAATAACTTATGTTTAAACACGCCAAAGATTCTCAAGTATCAATAACTGAACTTATGCTACCATCACACTCGAATTTTAGTGGTAAAATTCATGGTGGGCGTATTTTAAATTTAATGGACCAGATCGCTTTTGCTTGCGCATCAAAACATTCTAGAAATTACTGCGTAACCGCATCTGTCAATAAAGTTGATTTTTTAAATCCGATTGAAGTAGGTGAGCTAGTAACCCTAAAAGCATCTGTTAATTATACTGGTAAAACATCCATGGTTATAGGGGTTCGTGTAGAATCTGAAAACATTCAAACCGGCAAAGTAAAACACTGTAATTCTTCATATTTTACTATGGTTGCCAAGGATGAAAATGGTAAAAACGCTAAAATTCCAGGTTTAATTCTAGAC
>Ga0316208_1002040_pt1 | contig 17296 bp, 11 predicted proteins | sample 3monopyrite_MG_FD_204944 | JGI IMG/M metagenome (GOLD analysis project Ga0316208, IMG submission 204944) | Microbial mat bacterial communities from mineral coupon in-situ incubated in ocean water Damariscotta River, Maine, United States -... | ecosystem: Environmental > Aquatic > Marine >...
CGTGCTTGCACCCATCAAATGTGGTCTGCATTGTCTTGAATCCATCGCCGGCTCATCACTGTTCCAACTCTTTTCTGACATGGAACGTAATCCGGCACGCGAAGATGGGTGCAAGCACGCCATCCTACGAAAAACGAAACAGATGTGACAGTTATTGTTTGCTCAATGCTTAGAATAGCGGACCCTACAACATTGCAGAATAGTTACCTCTTTTCTTTATTTGTTTGGTCGATGCTTACTCAACAAGCAGAAATCACTGTAATCTGTAGCGTCAAACTGGTATCATTTCGTAATCCCAAAATTTTCCAGCGGTTGGACCGCCTGGCAGAAAGTTTATCAAAGGAACTCTTATGAGTCTGACTATTATGAAGCGAATCCGGTTTTGTGCCGGGCATCGTCTTTTTAAGCATGAAGGAAAGTGTGCCTTTTTTCATGGACACAACTACATTGCAGATATTTACGTGACGGGGGAAGAAGTCGATGCAGTCGGGCGGCTGGTCGATTTTTCCATGCTGAAAGAAAAATTCAATGGTTGGATCGACGAGTTCTGGGATCATGGTTTTCTGCTTCACGATATCGACGAAAATGGTATCGCGGCAGCCAAAATGGTTGAACCATGCAAATATTTCCTGATGCCTTACAACCCGACAGCCGAAAACATGGCTCGCTATCTGCTGGAAGAAGTCAGCCCGGAATTACTTGTTGACGAAACTGTGCGAGCCTCACGAGTGGTCATCTGGGAAACAGAAGATTCCTTCGCAGAGGCAAGTTCATCCAACTGCGATGAGGTAAATTCGGCGTTCAATCAAAAAACAGAATTTGCGGAACCCTAATGTTTCCATGCAACAGACTCATTTAATTTGTTTTTTGGCCAGCTATTTTCTTGCCTTCGTGCTGGAATTGAGCAGGCTTTGGCGCGCGAAGCCGTGGCAGCATATCGCTGCGGTTCTGGTGACCGCCGCGGGACTGGTTGCACATACCTGGTATTTGCTTGGGCGTTCGTTTCAATCGCAGTTGCCTCCGTTGTTGAGTTCGAGCCATGACTGGCTGCTGGTTTCCGGCTGGCTCGTTGTCGCGATTTATCTTGTCTATTCGCTGAAAGTCGGCAAACGCGAAGGATACAATTCGTTCGGCCTGTTTGTGCTGCCCGTGGTGTTACTGCTTGTCGTTGCGGCTGCGCTCCTGGACGATGCTCCCAGCAAGGCGGCTCAGGCGGAACGCTTCTGGACGATGCTGCATGCGAGTTCTCTTTCGATTGGCATTACGGGTGTTTTCATCGGTTTTCTCGTCAGCTTGATGTATCTGCTTCAACATCGCAGATTAAAAAAGAAAATGAATCTGCGTCCCGGTTTTTCGCTTCCGCCGCTGGCAACATTAGCGCGGTTCAATTACTGGGCCGTGATGGTTTCTTTTCCGATGTTAACCATCGGCTTGATCACCGGCGTTGGCATGGCGATTTCTTCCCCGACCGGAAAAGCGATTTTCTCCTGGAAAGACCCGATTGTAATCGGCTTTTGCGTTGTCTGGATCGCGATGTTTATTTTATTCCTCTGGCTCGCCAGAAAAAAAACCGGGCACGGCAGGCAAGTCGCCATGCTGACCGCCTGGGCGTTCGGGTTTCTCATCGTCACACTTCTTGGCTTGCAAGTGCTGGTCAGTTTAATCGGAATACAATCACACAATGGATAGCATTAGGCTCTTATCGATGAAATGCTGCGCAAAAGTGGCAGGATATTATTACCACGAAAAAGAAAGAGGTGAACCACGCAGGCACAGAGAACACCGAGGCAAAACAAAAAGAAGGCTCTCATTTTAGAAAAAAGAGTTTCACGCAAAGATGCGGCGACGCAAAGAAAAGAAGAAAAAAAGAAAAGTCTTTTAAGCAGATTAAACAGGCAGTATGAATTCCAAATTATTGCAGACGATGCGGAAATTTCTTTGCGTCGCCGCGTCTTTGTGAGAGTTTTTTCTCCATAAACTCTGGGTCTCTGTGGTTATTTTTATTTTTTTGTTTGGTTCCGGTTTATCCGGGTTAGGTAGTGACGCACCTTTTGTACGCCTACCTTATTTGATGCGTTACAACGCACCCTACCTGTTCGTTAACTTGAAATTATAAAACTGTGAACTTACGCGTTGTTTATTGCAATCATGAAACGGCGAACCTTGATGTTCGAGAACGGTTGGCGTTCTCCAGCGAGGAACGCTTTGGTTGCGCGTATGAACAACTTCAGAAATATTTTCCCGTTGTCGAAGTGGTGATTGTTTCAACCTGTAACCGCATCGAAATTTATTTCGGAACCGAACAGCAAGGCAAGTTGCCGGGACAGGATGAAGTCGCTCGCTTTCTTTCTGAATTTCACAATGTTCCCCTGGACGACTTCATCAACGAAATTCGACACGAAACAGAACTCGAAGCGGTTCAACACCTTTTTCGCGTGGCGTGTAGCTTGGACAGCATGGTACTGGGAGAAGCACAGATTGTCAGTCAGATTAAATCGGCTTATCAACGGGCAGCCGATTGCGATACGGCTGGCCCGTTGACGCATCACCTGTTTCAGTCTGCAATGAGTATTGCAGGGAGAGTTCGTACAGAAACAAAACTTTCGGAAGGACGCATTTCGGTTGCATCGGTGGCGGTGGGCGAGTTCGGCAAAAGTATTTTCGAACGGTTCGATAATAAATCGGTCCTCATTCTCGGAGCCGGAGAAATGGCCGAAGAAACGCTGCGGTATCTCAAAGATGAAGGCGTCCAGAAAATCACCGTGGCGAATCGAAACTTCCAGCGAGGCGAACAGTTGGCTTCGAAATGGGGAGGGCAGGCGATTCGCTTTGATCAATGGGAGTCGCATCTTTCGCAGACGGATGTGATTGTCAGCACGACCGGAGCGACCGAGCCAATTATTTCGGTCGAGCGTTTTCGCGAACTTCGTAAGCAATGCCCAATCCAGCAAACGCTTTTCATTCTCGACCTCGGTGCCCCACGCGATTTTGCCCCGGAAATTGCCGCTGTCGATGATAACGTCTTTCTTTATGATATCGACGATCTGGAACAGACTTGCAATCGCAATCGTCAGGCTCGTAAAAAAGAGATGCTCAAAGCGAACAAATTGGTCCGTGTGGCGAGTGATCAATTCATGCACGAATTTTATCACCGCGAAACCAGTCCGGTCATTCAGGAACTTCGCGAAACCTGGCACGAAATTGGTCGCAGCGAATTGAACCGACTCTACAAAAAACTGGACAACGTTTCCGAACAGGATAAACAACAGATCGAACAAACGATTAACCGCATCGTCAACAAACTGCTGCATCCGCCGCTGGAAACAATCAAACATCAATCCAAACAGGGAACGCCCCACTCATTGTTGAAAACGGTCAAAGAATTATTTCGATTGGGAGATAATTCCAGCGAATGACTAAGTCCCGCCGCCCCAAACGAAATCAAACCGGACAAACTTGCGAACAACAATTTCCGAGTGATGAAGATATCGCTTCGCTGGAAATTATTTGCGAAGATGGCCCTTTAATTGCCGTCAACAAGCCGGCTGGCATGTTAAGCCAGGGGGCACCGCGTGGCGTGTTTTGTTTGCCCGATTATGTCAAAGCGTATCTCAAAAAAAAATATGACAAGCCGGGGAATGTTTACCTGGGCGTGTTGCATCGTCTGGATCGTCCAGTCACAGGGGTTTCGATTTTTTCCCGCAATTCAAAATGTGCAGCCCGCCTGTCGGAGCAGTTTCGCGAACGGCAGGTACAAAAAACATACCTGGCAATTGTCGAAGGAAGCCTGCAAAACAAAGAGGGAGAACTGATCGATTTCATCCGAAAAATTCCTGATCAGGCGCGAGCAGTTATCGAACAGACAGAATCTCAAGAAGCCAAACGAGCCGTGTTGAAGTACCGGGTTCTGGGAGAAACGAATGGGCTTTCTATCCTTGAAGTAAAGCCGATTACCGGAAGAATGCACCAGATACGAGTGCAGTTTGCATCGCGTGGGAACCCGATTTTGGGAGATCAACTTTACGGCGCCAAGCGAACCATCGACCTGCAACCGTTACACGGCGATTATACGCAGCGGGTTGGTCTACACGCCTGGAAGTTGAAAGTGCTACACCCGGTCCGCTACGACGAACTGGAAATCACCGCCCCGCTCCCAACCGACTGGCTCAAAGCGGCCCGGCAATTTATCCCGGAATGAGATTGATTCTCGAGCTGTAACTATTCTGCTCTGTTGTTGGGTCCGCCATTCCAGCCCAAGCCAAATACCGCTGCTGGATGGCCGATGAACAGCTTCTGGCTTCACAAATACCAGACTTTCTCGTTGCGTTGTATCAACATTAACGGTATTGGCGATTACGTTGCTAAAGAGTTCAAGCATTCTCTGTCAGATTTTCTATCGCTTAATTCCTGGTCGAATCCCCGAGCTATGTTTGGGGTGAAGTCTGAATCAGTTGAGGGCTTATTTTAGTGATGGAAGATGTATGTCAAAGTTATCGCCAACAGAATTTCTTGATCGGCTCAAATCCGAATGCCTGGAACAACCAGCATCGGAGCAGGGGAGCGGACTGCCTGAATTGAATTCGCTTGACTTTTCTGATCTTGAACAAAAACTGCCCGGCGATCCTGGTCATTCGGGAGTTGTGAACAGCGGTGAGCAGCCTGCCCCACCATCGCATGATTCACCTGGCGAATCTGAAACGTCAGGTGATCAGGCTGAGAAAAAGCAAACAGAGAAAAAGAAAGAGAAGCCACTCACACCTTCGGCAGTTAAAAACGATTCTTACCTGGCTGAATTGTTTGATCGGGTGAGCAATTTACTCGGCGATGAAGGGGACGAACGATTTCATTTCGTTCCCAAGTCTCCAGAATCTTTAGAAGAAGCCGGTCTGAGTGAAGATGATGTTGAGCGTTTAATATTGAAATACCTGCTCGCCAGGGGCTTGGCGTCCGGGCGGCAAATATCACAACAAATTCGTATTCCGTTTGCCTTGATTGACCCGCTGCTGAAACGCTGGAAGTACGAACAAGTTCTCGATTTGCGAGACTCAGCAGAAATGGGAGATTACTTCTATTCGATTACAGAACTTGGACGCGAAAAAGCAAGGCGATTTTCCGAAGAATGCTACTACTTCGGTTCGGCGCCGGTGCAGTTAAAAGATTATCTCAAGGCGATGGCAAAGCAGAGCATTGCCAAGCAGATGGTTCATGAGGAAGACCTGCGAAGAGCATTTTCCGATTTACTGATTGCTCCCGAAATGCTCGATAAACTTGGTCCTGCGATTAATTCAGGACGCGGAATGTTTCTGTTTGGGGAAGCAGGAAACGGGAAAACAAGTATTGCAGAACGGATGACATCTTGTTTCGGCTCTTCTATCTGGATTCCGCGAGCCCTGTTGATCGATGCAGATATTATGCGCCTGTACGATCCCGGAGTTCACGAAGAAGTTCAAAACGAACAGGAGCAGGGAATCTTTGATCTTTCCGGTGTCGATCAACGCTGGGTTCGCATTACTCGTCCAACTGTTGTTGCAGGGGGAGAGTTAACGATGTCCGAGCTGGAAGTGACACAAAACCCACAGACAAAAACTTGCGAGTCGCCCCTGCAATTAAAAAGTAATTGCGGAACACTGGTCATTGATGACTTCGGACGCCAGGCGATGCCCGTGGATGAACTGCTTAACCGATGGATCGTTCCGTTAGAAAAACGATACGACTACCTCAACATGCCCAGCGGGAAAAAGATACAGGTTCCTTTTGATCAACTAATCGTTTTTTCGACAAACCTGGAACCGAAAGATCTGGTCGATGGGGCGTTCCTCCGCAGAATTCCGTACAAAATTGAAGTGACCGATCCTTCGCGGGAACACTTTGTTCAACTGTTTCAAATCATGGCCCCTTTGACCGGGATGGAATTTGATGAAGAGTCGGTGGAGTACCTGATCAAAACACATTACGAAAAAGTAAATCGCCCATTCCGCGCCTGCCAGCCACGCGATTTACTGCTTCAGGTGCGTAACTTTTGCGTTTATAAACAAATAGAAAAAAAGATGAGCCCAAGCGCATTCGATTTCGCGGTGGAGAATTATTTCTCAATCATGTGAGTATTTTTACGATCAAGATTCTCTCTTACAGACCCTGCCGATTTACAAAAAATTATAATGAGTTTAATGATTTCCGATTCACTCACACCATTCAAACTCCCAATGATAGATTCAGTCATAGAATCTGGCGTTCGTGTTCAGATTCTGCATGAATCCGATCTGAATGCTCAGTCACTCGCAGCCTGGGACGATTTGGAACGTCATGCGATTTCCAGCACGCCTTATCTTAGTCGAGCTTTTGTGGAGGCGGCGATTGCTGCACGGCTTAGTCAACATGAGCCGATTTACATTGTCATTGAACAAGACAACCGGTGGATCGGACTGGGAGTGTTTGAATCGGTTGCTGCAACGCGAGCCGTTCCGGTGCCTCACTTACGCAGTTGGCGAACAAATCATACTTTCCTGGATGGCATGCTGATTCGCACAGGAGAAGAACAGCTTGCTTTGAATGCCTTCTGGGATTTCATGAAAAACAAACACCATTCCTGGTACGCGGTTGAATTCAGACAATTGGCTCAGGATGATGGTACATCAAAACTAATTGAAAACAGTGCAGCAGAGGCAGGCGTTGAATTCGTCAAAGGACCGAGCAGCCTGCGAGCTTCCCTCGAATTTTCGTTGGATAATTCCGAACACACCAATGGAATTTCAAAGCGACGCGCCCGTAGTTTGCGTCAGAGCTGGAACTGGCTTAGCAAACAGGGAAAGGTCTCTTTTTGCGTCCAAAGAAACCGAAAGAAGATCAAGCAATCTGCTCTTCGATTTCTGGAACTGGAAGCGATGGGCTGGAAATCAAACGCGGGCACGGCTCTTGCTTCACACGAAACAGAAAAGAAATTCTTTATCGATCTGGTTGATCGTTTTGCCCAGCAGGGTCGCGTCTTCTTTCTTGAACTGTCGATTGATGAGACTGTCATCGCCAGCGTTGTTCACTTTGTCGCAGGGGATGTTTCCTACGCATTCAAACTTGGCTGGGATCCAAGTTTCTCTCGTGGCTGCCCTGGTTATCAAATTAAAGCACAAACTTTATTTCATGCTCAACGGTTGTTTCCCCATTTGAAAATGATCGATAGCTGCGCGTGTCCAGGTTCGTTTATTGAACATGTTTGGGGAACGCGACGGGAAATTGCCCCGCAGATTTTCATCACCAGCCGCCTCGCCAGTATCGCCTGTTCGATGCTCGGAGGGATTAAGTGGATTCGAGATCGGGGTTGCCAGTTCTTTCATATTTCCAGAGGCCCGCACGATGCAGATTGCTGAAAAAATTCGTTCATTTGTTTTTCCAGGAAAAGATGCTTCTTCGCTCGATTTGAAAAAACATCTTCCTGCATTAGATGGCCTGCGCGGGTTGGCGGTGCTGCTGGTACTTTGCTACGACTGCCTAAAGCTGCATCACGATGGTTTCATTCCAACATTGATTGCACGAAAATTCGCCGCTTCGGGGTGGATTGGTGTTGATCTTTTCTTTGTCCTCTCCGGCTTTTTAATTACAGGAATTCTGCTTGATACCGTGGGACGCAAAGGCTACTGGAAAAGTTTCATCTTGCGGCGATCCGTTCGTATTTTCCCTTTATACTACGGCACGTTAATTGTTGTTTTCGGAATCGTCCCGCTCGTTTGGCTTGCCTTGGGGTATGAATCGGGAACCGGGGCATTGGCTGCGGTGAAGGAAACACAATTCTGGTATTGGAGCTATCTGCAAAACTGGCTGTTCGCCTGGCAAGGAGCCTGGCCCGATGGGCGTGTGCTGAATCACTTCTGGTCGCTGGCGGTGGAAGAACAGTTTTATTTGATCTGGCCCTTTGTCGTGGTTGCCTGTTCCCGCAAGCGACTGGCATGGCTCTGTTTCGGCTTGTGCCTGTTTGCACTCACTCTGCGGTATGCCCTGCTTGTCAATGGTATTCCCGGTGTTACCACCTATGTCATGACCATCACCCGCATGGACAGTTTATGTGCAGGGGCGTTGCTGGCGATTGCGTTTCGCTCCCCCGGTTGGGCATCGCGCTGGGCTAAATATCTGCCGCTGATCTGTGCAGCAAGTTTTGTCGTACTGATTGGAATCGACTCTGTTTATCCCGTGCTGAAAAGTCAATCTTTCGCTGCTTATTCCATCGGTCACACACTTATCGCGACCGTTTTTGCCCTGCTGATTGGTACGCTGGTACTTCTCTCGCAAAGACATCTACTCTCACGCCTGTTTTGTTTTCCCGGTTTAATCTCTCTGGGTAAATACAGTTACGCGATCTATGTGTTTCATCGTTTTGTTTATCGAGCGGTAAAATCTTTCGATTGGAGTTTTCTGCCGGAATCTTCACAGGGCTGGGCAATCTTTGCAGCGACTCTTGTTTCATCGTACCTGCTGGCACGAATCAGTTGGATTCTCTGGGAATCCCCCTTCCTCGCATTAAAAGTTTACATGCCCAGACCAGATGCAGATGCCCACTCGCCAGCCAATGGGAATGGGAATCGTAATCAAATAAAGAATTCGCAACAACAAGAAATCACTCAACCCATCGCAGTACCGTAGGTCAGGCTGTGCCTGACGAAATCAGTGATGGTTCTTTATTGATTCTATTTTCAGTAACAATGTCAGGCACAGCCTGACCTACGCTACTACGCTACTGAACGAACTCTTCGCAGCGGCGCAGCAATGCACCGGATGCCTCGGCTTCTTCGCTGACGACAACGGTTGCTCCCGCTTTTTTCACACGTTCGATGTTACTTTGATAACGACAACGAACTAGAATGGCTCCTGCTCGATTTTCCTCTCGAAGCGAACGGACAATGCGGTTGGCAATTTCGTCATCGGGTACGCTAACGACAATCAGATTGCAATGAGAGGCATGTGCCCGTTGCAACACTTTCAAATCACGGGCATCTCCAGCTACGGTTCGAAAACCCTGTTGGGCAAACGGATGAAGATTAATCGGACTCATGTCCATCAGACAAACATCAACGCCCATAATTTCCAGACGCAATGCAAGCTGACGACCAATAGGCCCAACGCCAATGACAAGTGCATGTTGGATTGGATGATCTCCGCGACCGAGATTTTCCACTTCGTACTGTTCCTCGGGCATCTCGCCGGTCCAGCGAAGCCCGAACTTCAGTAACGGTGGAGTGAGAATTAAGGTTCCCATCGCAATAAACAGCATACGATTGTAATCGGCACTACTGATAATGCCTTGACCAACTCCTTCAGCCAACACGAGGAAAGAAAACTCACCAAGCTGCGCCAAACCTAGCCCCATTCCCAAAGAGGCTTTCCAGCAAAGTCCGCTCAACTTCAGGGCGAACATGGCAGCCACCATTTTCAAGAGCAGCATTCCGATAATTCCTACGCTGAGCAGAACCGGTTCGTGAAAGAAAGCCAGAGGATGGAGTAACGTTCCGAGTGTGACAAAAAAGACAACAGCAAATGATTCGCGGAACGGAAGAATAATTGTATCGATCTGCTTGCTGAGTCGGTTGCCACTGATCATAACGCCGGCAGCAAGTGCACCAATCGCCGGAGGCAGACCAAGCCACATCGCTCCAGAGCAGACAATGCCAAGCAGGCTCAACGAAAAAAGAGTCACCAGTTCAACAGATCGCAGGCGAATGAGTGTCGGCACACCCCACAGACGAATCAACTGTCTCATGATGATTACTGCTGCGACGAAAATCAGCGATTTCCCGGCGAGCAGTCCATACGTGGCAATCGAAGGAGGGTTGCCATGATCGGTAAGAAGCGGAACAAGCAGCATCAATGGCACAAGAGCAATGTCCTGGAACAGCAATATGCTGATTGCTCGTCGCCCGTGCGGTGTTGCATTCTGCCCCCATTCGGCAAGTGCTTTGAAAACAAGCACGGTAGAACTCAATGCGCCTGCCAGACCAGTCAAAACCGCAGCATTCCACGAAAGCCCCAGGGCCAGACAAATCGCTGTTAATGGAACAGCGATAAGCACCATCTGCACCGAACCACCCACCAAAATATAACGCCTTAGACGAACAAGTTCTTCCAGCGAAAATTCAATGCCAACGGAAAAAAGCAGCAGCAATGCACCAGCACGAGCCAGGTATTCCAATTCACGATGCTCTTGCGCTACCAGTCCCAATGCGCCGGTGCCGATCAATGCACCGACAACCAGATATCCGACCAGCAGCGAAACCCCAATACGTTTGCAAATAGAACCGGCCAGCAGCCCAGCGATAAGAACGATAAGCAAATCGGTTATAAGAGTCGAGATGTCGTTCATGCGATGAGGTCTTTACCGTGATCAGAAAAGTACCGATCAGAAAAGGTGTCAGGAACCGTTTCCGGTGATATTTAGTGAGGCAGCGTCACGATGATGCTTTTATCATTGTTAGCAGAGGCCTCCACATTTTTTGTTTTTATCCAGGAATTCTTTTCGGGAGACCCGACTTTGATACTGTATTTTCCCGCTTCAAAGACTTTCGGCTGCCAACTGTTTCCTTGAATGCGGAGTGTGTATTCGATTTCGCCGGATAGTTCGTTCGTAATTTGAATGACTGGGTTTTCTCCATTTTTTATTTTGACCGTTGGCAAATATCCCCAGGCTTTGCGACCGTAGTTATCGAGTTGTGAAATTCGTTTGGGCCAGCCGGGGAATTGGTCGCTCGGTTTTAGATTATTCGGATCGACTTGCAGCCGATAACATTCGATGCTGATTTCGCCCGTCTGTTTATGGAAGCGGACAATGCCATGCCCGGAGGCTTTATCGTGCAGCGTGTTGATACGTCCCGGTCTGTTTTTTAATGCGGGGTTTCCAATCGCAAAAACAGAAATTGGATGCCCGAAAGCATCAACATAGTCGCCTGTGTTGGGCAGGTTTGGATGGAGACGATTGATGACCGGCTTTCCTTCCCTATCGGGCAGCCACGAACGCGGATAGCCCGCAGCGATTGAGGGAACACAGAACGAAAAGCCGGCATCGCCGGGCAAATCAATCCCGTGATGCACAATCGAACAAAGGTGCTGGTCTCCTGCCAGATGAAACGCGAACCCTTTACGCATCGCCCGCACGGCTTTGTTTCGACCGGTTTGCGGCCAGCCGTTAGAATCCAGATCGCCGACAAGAAACATTTTATTGCCGCCGTGGTAGTTGGCCAAATTGCAGAAAATCGTTGCAGAGAGAACGCATTTCATATCTGCAGAATCCCAGTCGGCTGACCATTCATTCAGAAACTTTAATTGTCGATCTCCCAGAAGTTTCAGTCCTGGTTTATCGAGTTTTTTAACATCGTAATTGGGATCTTTCAGATGATCAGGTCGCCCGGGCCAGGTTGCAACTTGAGCCGGGCCCGATTTGAACATGCGGTCTGCGATGATGGCAAAGCTGACGCGACCGTAAACCATGTCGCCATAAAAGACGGATATATTTTGTTTGATTGGCGTCGGGTCGTAAAAATCGGGATGGTGTGCGCATTGTGTTTGATGCACGACATTCACAAAATCACGGTGCATGACGTAGCCCCCTTTGTCGTGATCAGCAACGGTTGCGACCGGATTGCCTCCATTGCCCCAGATGTTTCCCTGGTACACATCGTGATCGTCCGGCAAGCAAATGGTGGGACGGTCCCGCATTAAATCGCGAAACGCCCAACCGAACAGATACCATTTTCGCAGGTAGCTCAAAATGGCACGATCAACAGGTTTTCGGATAATGCCGTACCCGCCTACACTTTCGTAAAGCTGATCCCCGGAAAAGAAAAGTAAATCGGGATTTTGATGAGTCACCGTGTTGGCAATTTCCAAATTCGGGAAACCGTAATCAGTATTCCCGGTAAATCCTGCGACGACTAAATCATGATCAACAGGGTCTTTACGGATGATCCCTTCATATCGATCAATAATTGTTGAAGATGAACCATTCAAAGAAATGAGACGCAACTGATACGGGACATCTTCATTCTTATTCCAATGCCGAATCTTTATTGTTGCGGTACAGGATGCAGCATCGATTTTTGCAGACTTGCCGCACTGCTTCCAGTCGGCACCGTTTTTACAATAAAGTTCAACACGATGATTTTGAAGGTTGGCAATCGGCGGAAGCTGAGTGGTTATTTTCAGAACGTGATGATCAAGACCGCGGGAATTGCTCAACGTGTGCATTGCCCAAAGGATTGGTCCGAAGCCGCGGGACTGGTCAACAGAAAATTTATCGCCTGAAATCGTCCAGTCATCAAACCAGAACTTGGCTCCAGATTTTTTCTTCTGCAAAGATCGAATCGGGTTATGGAGCAGCGCGATATTGCCGTATAACTGTTTGGCGGGAACATTCAGTTTTAATGGTGTCGCCAAAGGCTTGTTGCTCTGGGCATCAAACGCCTGGAGAGTTAATGTTCCCTGCTTGTTTGCTGTTGTACCTTTGAGTACCAGACGAACTCCAGAGCCGTTCCACTGGAGATTTAATTTTTCGCGTTTGGAGCCAAGGAAGAGGACCCCGTCGGCTTGCAGGCCACACTCAATTCCTTTCCCTTTTAAGCAACGGGCGCGGTAATCATCGATTTCATCCTGAATACCAATCGCAAACCCGGCTGCTCCGTTCTGTTTATCCACTGTCATCAAACCGAGTGTCACTGAGGTTTCAAACGAACCGGCATCATGAGAAAGTTCGTGCGTCAGAATGTGAATATTGCGGTTTGCTGCCCCGCTGAGACATTCAACGCGTCCGTTGTTCACTCGCCAATCTTCCATTGGATTGGCCCAGAGTTCTTTTCCGAGCCAAACCTGATCAGGGGTATTATTCCAATCGATGAGTTTGGTGGGCGAGGCCACTTGTACCGCAAGTCGCTGTGCCGCAAAGAGGGCTGGTGAGGTCGCTGAAACTATCATTCCAGAGAGCACAAAGAAGCCGCATGTTACGACACGGCAGGCAGTTTTCAACATTTTTGATCCTGTATATTGCACGAGAGATCCTGTTTTTCAAAGCGGGTGCAGTTTCGACTAACAATCCACTGACTCCAATGTGGCAAACTTGTCAAGAGATCGCAAGACAGGAAGCATCATAACTCAAAATGGGCAATTGGGAAAGATAGGCGGAGTTTTCAGATTTTGCCAATTTTGTGGCTGTTGCCGATCTAAACGGTTGGAATGGTTAATACGCTTCAGATCAAATTGATCCTTGCTGTGATTGAAGGACGATGAATGATTCAGAATGACGGTGTTCTGGTTGTACGGATTGTAACAGATCAAATGGTTATTCGCGTTGACTCACTTTCGCCTACGTCATCAGTGACAAATTGAATTTGCCTGCCAATAACTTGAAAAGAGATTTTCTGGCATCGCCAGGAGTGAAGGAACAGATCATGTCTGGAATAAGAAAACTGTTACTTGGTGGAGCAGCTTTTTGCCTGATTGCTTCGTTAATCATCCCGCTGCCTTCTGGTAACGGGACGGATACAAAATCGGAAGCTTCTGCTGGAGTCGGCCCGAAATTCCGTAAGCCGTGGCTGAAAAAAAGAAGCAGCTCGAAAAAGAAAAAAGTCAAATCCTATCCGATTCCTAAAAAGGGGCAGGCGTCACAACCGAAATCGCAACCCAAGCTGAATCCAAGACCGGAATTGGATTTGCTGACACAGCCTGCTGAAACGGTCGGTTCTGGAAGTCCTAAATCGGTGATGCAGGAATTGCAGGAGCTTTATGAACAAAACGGTCAACAAGCTCCGGAAATGACTCAGCTTCAGTCGCAGCCGCAACGACAGTCGCAACGACATAGCCCTAATTCACAACAAAAGCAACATCGTACAAAATCCAAAAATATTTTCAGTCGTGCCTACGAAAAACTGACAGGGAAATTGAAGTCTCGCCCGGCTCCCGAAGAGTTACCTGTTTACGAGCCGGAAGGCTTGCCCGACTGGGAGCAAACGAATACTCCACAAGCCGATGAAATTGTTTCATCACCATCCCCGCAAGATTTACCGGAACCGACTGAGCCTGCTGATTTCATCATGCCGCCACAACCACAACCTAACTTTTTGCCTGGTTTGGATGTGAGTGATACTGAAGATATCAAGCCAGCAATTACAAAAGGAGTTGGCACTATTGATGTAAACGATCCATTTCCTTTACCTCCGTTGCCAGATGAAGTAGGGATTCCTTCTGCTGCTCAACAAAGTCGTACAGAGGTGGTCCAAACGCCGGATCAACCGGCTGCCGAACAGAACGCACTCGATGTTTCTCTTCCACTTCCAGGGATTGATACACAAGAAACGGTCTCTGTTGAACTCGAGCAACCCAAGCAGGAGTTTCACGAACCTGTTCAAGCAACAGTTGAACCGGAAGTGACCGCAAACGAGAGCGAAGGCTTCGCAAACACGAGTAACCTGAGCAGTGTCCCCGATAAAAATGCTAAAGAAAGCAAACTGCCACTCGCTCCTTCTGCGGTGTTAAGCGTTCCACAGAAATCAATCGCAACCAAACTCCCTGCGACATACCAGGGGTGGCGAAGTCGTGATGGGCAACCGCTGCCACTTGAACCGAACACACTCAATGCTCCCGTGGAAGCCCGACCTGCGGCATTGCCTAGCCCAGCTATTGTTCACAAGGAAGCAGCTTCAGATAAATATCGACGCATTGCAGAACGAGGCCGTCGCACGGGCTTCAAAGGATTCTGCCCGGTTGTTCTAAGAGATAACCTTGAACTGGTCGATGCCTCGCCTGCTTATCGTATCGAGTATGAAGGGGCGATCTACTACTTTTCCTCTGCAAAGGCATTGGAGAAATTCCAGCAATCGCCAGTTCGTTATGCTCCTGCCAGGGGAGGAATTGACCTCGTGAAATTCAATACCCAAGGGGTTGAAGAAGCAGGTCGGCTCGATTACGCCGTGTGGTATCACGACCGTTTGCATCTGTTTTCTACACAAGAAAGTATGGAACAGTTTAAGTCAGCTCCAGAGAGTTTTATTCCAGAGTTCTGATTTTTAGTCAACAGGATTGATTAGATACCTCAATAGCCACACAATAGAAAAGTGTGGCTCTTTTGTTAGGTAGTAGGTAGTAGGCAGTAGGCAGTAGGCAGTAGGCAGTAAGCAGTAGGTAGTAGGTAGTAGGCTGGCGTGCTTGCACTCATCAAATAGGGTCTCTCTCTCGCCAACCTTTTTTATCGATTGTTGACGATTTCGATTCTTTCGATTTGTTGAACGCAACTTGGTACGCAAAGATGGGTGCAAGCAGACCATTCGGCGAAACTGATAAGATGAGCTGGGTCTTGACCCAGCCTACAGTATGAAGAAGAATATGACAGAGCATCAAACAACTGTAACTTCGGTCAGATTTCGCCTGGGTAGTTTTGCGATTTCTTTGGTCGCGTTGATCACCATCTGGGCCTGGCCGGAAATTCAAGGGCTTTCTCCTGAAGGAAAACGACTGGCTGCGGTGGGGGTGATGATGGCTATTTTGTGGTCGACCCAATCGCTGCCTCTTGCGGTCACAAGTATAATTCCCCTTGTTGCGTTCCCGCTGTTGGCGATTCAATCAGCAAGCATCGTCAGCAAAGCGTATATGAGTTCGGTCATTCTGCTGTTCTTTGCAGGGTTTGCGATCGCGCTTGGCGTCGAGCGTTGGGGCTTGCATAAACGGCTGGCTTTGCTGTGTCTGCTGGCAACGGGAACCAGTCCGAAACGGATCGTGCTTGGATTCATGCTGGCAACAGGTTTGCTTTCCATGTGGATCAGCAACACGGCTGCCACTTTGTTGATGCTCCCGATCGCCCTGGCAGTGATCACCTCTGTTTCGCAGCCAGACGAAAAAAATGCCAACGCACAAACAGTCGAATCGACAAGCATTTCCAAGTTTGCCGCCGCGTTGTTATTGGGCATCGCCTATTCAGCAAGCATTGGCGGTTTAAGCACCTTAATTGGAACGCCTACCAACGCCGTTTACGCTGGTTACTGGGCCGAATCAGGTGCTTCTCCACAGGAATTACAACGCTATTCGGTTTCTTCCGGGCAGTGGCTGCTGATGTTTTTACCAGTCTCGGCTTCCCTTTTCATCGCAGCCTGGGTTTTAGTTTGCCTGCCAATCTGGAAAGGAGTCACGTTTAATGATCAAGCGAAAACAGTCATTCTTCAGCGGTATCGCGCACTTGGAAAACTTGAAGGGGGCGAACGGTTGATGCTGTTCGTGTTCCTGACAACGGCCCTGTTATGGATATCGCGAGCCAGTATTAATATTGGTGGCTTTGTCATTCCCGGTTGGGAAAGCGGTTTGACATTACTGATTCAAGCGTTCCATCCAACCTTCCATTACAAAGGACTCCTGCACGATTCCACTGCAGGACTGGCGATGCTAATTTTGATGTTTCTGATTCCTGTCCGCCACAAGGAAACGAAGCAATACGAATATCTGATGGATTGGGAAACAATCGAAAAGAAAACGCCCTGGGGAATTCTGTTGCTTTTTGGCGGAGGTTTTGCGATTGCAGGAGCGTGTACTTCTACCGGATTATCGGTCTGGCTGGGAGAAATTCTGGCTGAGAATATTGAACCGATGGGAAGTACCATGCAGATTTTTTCTGTCAGCACTCTGGTTATTTATCTAACAGAATTCACCTCGAATACGGCGACCATCAATACGTTATTACCCGTCTTGAAAGAAACCGCGGTTGCGTTATCGCTTGATCCACGCAAACTGATGCTCCCGGCGACAATCGCAGCCAGTTGTGCGTTCATGCTTCCCATCGCCACGCCTCCCAATGCGATTGTCTTCAGTGCCAATCGTTTGAGCGTCTGGCAAATGATACGCACCGGCTTCTGGCTCAACATCATCGGCATTTTTATTGTCACATTAATCACCCTGAATTGGTCGCTGCAAATAGGACGGATCGACGAATTCGTTAAATAGCTTGGCAGAAGCAGGGTGTGCTGTGTGCACCAATTGTGTTTCACGATTTATGGCGAGGTCGCCATTGTAGCATTCATAACTCTAGTGCTGCAAGCAGCAATTGACGTGTAACGCTTTTGGGCTTTTCGTAAGCGACGTAGGGTCTGCTGTGCAGACCAATTGCGGTTGAATTTGATTACAACATGGCTCTCGAAACGAATCGACAGATTAAAGGTGTCAGGAACCTTTTTTCGTAATTTCACCCAATAAATCAATCAGTTGTGACTCGAAAGAACAATAATTACTCGAGAAATACCCATAAACCGAGATTAAAGGTTCCTGACACCTTTGTTTGTCTTGTCTTTTG
>Ga0316208_1002043_pt1 | contig 17291 bp, 8 predicted proteins | sample 3monopyrite_MG_FD_204944 | JGI IMG/M metagenome (GOLD analysis project Ga0316208, IMG submission 204944) | Microbial mat bacterial communities from mineral coupon in-situ incubated in ocean water Damariscotta River, Maine, United States -... | ecosystem: Environmental > Aquatic > Marine > Coastal...
CGACGATCGCGTTTGATCGAGCGTGTGCATTGGCAGCGTCGAGCGATGCAGAAAAGGTCGAGGAAGCGCGGAATTTTTTCCGGGACGCGGCACTGGCACGCGACATCAAGTTGGCAGGGCGGGCTCATTACAACCTGGGGACGCTTTCGGCAGAGCAGGGCAGGGCGACGCTCGGTGAGAATCCGGTTGAAGCTGCTCCGGAGAAACGTGAAGAGGGAGTGTCTCAGTTGCTCGCTGCCGTGGGGCATTACCGGGATTGCCTGAAACTCGATAACGAGCATGCCGACGCGCGGCACAACCTGGAGCTGATTCGGCTCTTTATCAAGCACATTCAGGATCAGTGGGAAAAGCGGGATCGCGAGAAGGCTCGTGAAGAGAAAGGGCTGCTCGAGTTTCTGGCCATGATTGAGCAGCGGCAGACGGAATTGCGATCAGCGGTGCAGGTTCTCGGCAAGGAAGACGATTCTCCGCAACGGCGACAGGCGGCCTCGCAGCTGTCGGATTCACAGACCGAGCTGCGCGACGAGATCGATCCGTTGAAAGAGAAGATCGCCGAGGAACTCGCGGCCGCTCAACAGGCGAGCGCCGGAAACGGTGCCGCTCAGGACCCGAATCGAGCCAGTCAGATGGAGCAGGCGCAAACTCTTCTGCAGAAAATTGCCGACGAAGCTGGTTCAAGGATGGAAGCGGCGGCGTCAGAAGTTGCGAGTGCGACATTTGAGGATGCGAGAGCGAAACAGCTTGAGTCGCTCAATCGGCTGAACGAAATTTACATGGCGGTGGCACCGTTCACGGCGGTGCTTCAAAGAGCGACGAAACAGCAGGAACAGTTGACTGGTACGTCTGAAACATTGACCGGTTTCGACGCAGAGGCCAGCGAAAGAGAACCTTCTGATGGTGCCGATTCGGAGCCGGTCGAAGAGAATGTCGAATCCGAGTCGCCGGTCGAGATTGTTCTGCCGGATGATGAGTACCTGGAGCTGGCGCAGCAGCAGTCGCGGGTGACGGACTGGAGCCGGATGCTCAGTCTGAAAGCTCAGGCCGAGCTTCCGCAGATCGAAACTCAACTTCAGGCGGCACAGGCTCAACGCGAAGCGAACGCTGGCGATGGAGAAGCAACTCCGGCTCCATCAAAAGACGACGTCAGCAAGGATGACGATGAAGACCCGGCCGCAGCTGATACGAAGTCGGCAGAGGAAGACGCGCTCGCCCAGCTGGAAGGCATGAAGGCTTCGCTGGAGAAGGCGATCGAGTTGGGGCCGAAAGTGGAAGAACACTCACACGCCGCAGCTGACAGTCTTCAAGCCACTGAGTTGGCGAAGGCGCTGCCGGATCAACAGGAAGCTTTGAAGCTTCTCCGCGAGATAGCCGAGCCACTGAAGAAAGACGATCAGCAGCAAGGCGATGATCAGCAGAATCAGGACCAGCAGAACGAAGACGGAGACAAAGGCGACCAGAACGAACAGTCGCAGAATGAGCAGCAGAACAAATCGGATCAACAGAAACAGCAGGACCAACAACAGCAAGGCCAGTCTCAGCGGGAACGAGCGATGTCTGCACTACGCCGTGCCAGAGAACGTGAGCGTGAACATCGCGATCTGCAGAAGCAGCTTCAGCAATTGATCGGTGGTCGAATTCGAGTTGATCGAGATTGGTGACGGAACGCTAATAATCACTAATCGGCACTAATTTATCCATCAAGCAATTAGGAACGTGTCGAGAATAACTTCACTTTTTCTGTGGCACGCGACTCCGTCGCGTTAGCCCGGCATGGGCTGACGACACGGAGAGGCTGTGAGTTTTTAGCAGGCTGGAACAAGCACAGCGCAGTTCCGGCAGAGGACATGTCAATAACCATTCGAATTGCCGGAACTGCGCTGCGCTTGTTCCAGCCTGGCACCGGCGAATCGAAAAACTCACAGACTGGGAGTGTCGTGCCACTATGGGGAACATATTTCGAACGCATTCCTTAGTGCCGATTAGTGGTTATTAGTGTTCCGAGTTTTATGACTGGAAAGGATTTGGCTGGTGCGAGATTCGATGGTTGGATCGATGTGGCATCGCATTGCCTCACGTCTTCTGTGTGGATTGGCAGTCCTGTGGATTGCGGGCTTGTCAGGCAATCTCTGCGCGCAGGAACCGGAGTTGATCGTCGAGATTGAAAAGCGGGAGATCTACGAAGGCGAATCGGTTCGATACATCGTGACGGTGAATCATGTTGATAATCCGACGGCACCTGCGCTGTCCGGGCTGGACGATTTTCAAGTCGTGAATCTGGGGGAGCAGTCGCTGAATTCTCAGCGGATTACCATCATCAACGGACAACGGACTGAGATCATTCGTCGCGGGATGCAGTACAACTATCGTCTGACTCCGAAGCAGGCCGGCGTCTTTACTATTCCGGCTCCGACGGCCGAAGTCGGCAGCGACACACTCACTGGCCGAGCAGTGACGCTGAGGGTTGTCGCGCCGGAGATTCAGGACACGGTGATTCTCAAGCTGGAGGTAGATCGCGAGTCGGTCTATCCGATGCAGCCTTTTGAGTTGTCATTGACGATTGTCGTCAAAGAACTACCAGACGAGCTAAAAGATAAGGACCCATTGAGCGTCCAGCCGGCTCCTCCGGCATTGCTTTTCCCTTGCCTGACCGACGACGAAATCTTCGACGGTATCAAGCCAGCGAAGAGTTGGCGTGAGATTCTGGAGCCTTTGGTCAGTCGTAACGCCAGCGGAGTTCAGATCAACAATGTGGGATCGCAATCCGTCTTTTCGTTGTTCGATCGCCAGGCGACGGGGTTCCATCCGACTCCCAAACGAACGATGAGGAAGAACGAAGACGGCGAGGACGTTGGTTATTGGGAGTACCAGTTTCGCCGGAAGATGATTCCTGAAAAGTTCGGCGAGTATCAGTTCGGGCCAGCCACTCTGAAGGGCACTTATGCCGCCGGGATCGAGAATGGGCGATTGACCGGCCGCGAGATCTACGCGGTCGCCAAGAGTTTATCGGTGACGGTTAAGGACGTTCCCCGTGATGGGCGACCGGCGTCATACATTGGTGCGGTTGGGAGTTTCGAAGTGAGTTCCGCACTGGCTCCGGCAGCCGCGAGTGTGGGAGATCCGATGACGCTTACGGTGACAGTGGCTGGTCAAGGTTCACTTGCTGATGCGCGGCCGCCGGAGCTCTCTTCGTTAGCCGGGATTTCAGACGCATTTCGCATGTATGAAGCGACGGAGGAAACTCAAGCGAATTCGCGGCGATTCACCTACAGCCTGAGGCCGCTGAGCACCTCCGTGACTGAGTTCCCGGCGATACCGATTTCATTCTTTGACGTCGACGCTGAGAAATACGTCACGCGGATGACGGAGCCGATTGCCGTGTCCATTCGCGAGGCTGAGACGCTTTCCGGAGCGGACATTGTGTCATCGCCCGGTGAAGTGGCATCGGCCCAAGGCGAGATTGAAGTCAGTGAAGGGGGGCTCTTCGCAAACGATTCGACTCTGAGTTCTCTCCGGAACGAACGGATCGAGCCGAGCCGCTGGCTTACTGCGTGGGGTGGAATGATCGCTGCCTGGCTGGCCGGTTCGATGGGTCTCAAACGAGTTCGCCGCATTCGGGAAGACCCTGCGCTGCAGCGCCGACGATCGGCGACCGCTCGGGTGAATGCAGCGCTCACGGACGCGACAGCTTTGCTGGCGTCCGGCCGCCAGAGTGAAACGTGTGATGCGATCCGCAAAGCAGTTGCTGGACTGATCGCCGACTACGCCAACGTTTCCGAAGCCGGACTAACTCCGCGAGACGCAGCTGGTCAGTTGGCGACGCTCGGTATCGATGAGTCGTTGCGCGATCGAACGGTGAAGCTGCTCAACGACTGTGACGCCGCTCGTTACGGTGCGGCTGCGGAAGATTTGTCGCGTCTTAATACGGAAGCCGCCAGTGTCGTTGATCAGCTTGCTGCCGAGCTGCAGAAGTTGTCGGCGTCGATCAGGAAGAGTACAGGGACTGTTGGTCCTGCGTCGCTGATTCTGTTCTGCATTTTCGTTAGTGGCTGTGGGGCGGCGCCCGATCTTGAGACATCGAAAAAGTTTCAGGACGCGGAGGAGGCCTTTGTTAGTGCTTCAACTTCGGATGATTTCGCGCGAGCCGCTCGGCAGTACGAGCAGATCGGCGGGGCCGGTTTTCTGTCCAGTACGCTGCTTTACAACCAGGGGAATGCCTGGGTGAGAGCTGGCGAGACCGGGCGAGCGATCGCTTCGTATCGTCAGGCTCAGAGATATCGGCCACGAGATCCGTATCTCGAAGCAAACCTGAGAAACGCGTTGACGGCGAGCGGGAGCAGCTCCGATGTTCTGCCGGAGACCGGAGTTGCCGGGTTCATTTTCTTCTGGCAGGACTGGGTGAGCTATCGGGAGAAATTTGTCGTGACGACCGTGCTGCTCGCAGCGACCGTGATTCTTTCGTTGCTCGGTCAGTTGTTGCGGGCGCGAGCGTGGCTCCGTCGATGCTCGTTTACTGCGGGAGTATTCGTTGCGATCTTCGCCACTTCAACGGCCTGGGACTGGCACAGGTTTGACGGAACCATGCACGGTGTTGTGGCTGCCGAATCGGCGATCGCTCGAAAAGGAAATGCCGAGTCGTACGACACGGCGTTCAAAGAACCACTCGGGCAAGGAACTGAGTTCGTCGTCGAGGAAGACCGAAACGGCTGGCTGCGTGTCGATGTTGGAGAAGCTGGCACGGGATGGCTGAGTGAGCGGGACGTCGTCGTGTATTGAGTTACTCACGTTCGCTTTGGCCGCCTGATGGCGAGGTAGAATTTGCCGGGTAATTGCGAATTCACGACGGTTGGCAGACGACCACTCCGATAAGGTAACGGTCAGCTGACAGGTTGATTTCAGCGAGTTGGCGATTTATGTACACGCGAATTAGTTGACTTTCTATCTGTGAGAGTTCGCGCTAGAATGCCGCCCCGATCAAGGATTGGTCTGATACAGCCCAAAACGGATTCCAGTCAAAACTGCAAAGCTGAGTGAACAGGAAGATAGAAATGGCTAAGTCTGGCAAGAAATTGAAGAAGGCAAACCACGGAAAACGACCGGCGAGTGCTAAAGCTCGCAAGGCGAAACGTAAGCACATCAAGACGTAGTCGCTGCTTCGATCTGTAATTCACAAACGAGCGTACATCCAACCGGGTGACGCTCGTTTTTGTTTTCAGCCCTGGTGTTGCGGGCTTCGGTCATCGTTCAGGCTGCAAAGTGGCCGCACTTCGCCTTAGTTACCCAGACGTTTGGGCCCCGCGCATCGGTCTAAAGCGGAGGACTCTGGCATTCTGGTGGCGGAGGAAGGTGCCAGACCTTCAGAGTATGCATGATTGATGGCTACAATCCCGCGACTTACTGGCTCCGGCGCCCGGATAATCGTCGGATGCTTCGGATTCGGCAGGCGACGCAAAGTTCTGGCAGTCGGCGTGACTACCCGTTGTCGTTTGAATCTGGCAGCAAACATGGCAGCAACTGCCGCTGGAACGGCCTGTGAACGTATGCGGCGTCGATGAAACATGGAGACGGGCCACCCGAATTCAGGTCGACGTTGCGCGATTTGAGTTTTCAGGATCGCTGGACGGCGATTCGCACAACGGATGCTCGGTCTGGTCTTCTCAAGCTGACTTGAGAACCTGTTGGGCGACAATCGACTTTCAACAACGAGAATCGGCATGACGCATTTTCTCGAGAAGAAGGATCCCTGGGGGAACGGAACCGGCCTCTGGGTGCTCGTTCTGCTTGCCTGTGCATTGCCCCCAGCGCTGTGGGCCGTGTCGGGGATCAAACTCGACAATGACATCCGCAAGTGGATCCCCGCCGACGATCCCAACGCGCAGACTCTGGCGTGGTATCAGGAAGAATTTCCCCACAACGAAAGCATCATCGTTACGTGGGACGGCAGCACGCTGAACGATCCGCGAACTCAATGGCTGGCCGACCGGCTGGCGGGCATGCCTGACGAAGAGGGTGTTCGACACGGCGGGCTGCAACACGTTGAGCGAGTTGTGACTCCGCAGGATCTGCTCCGGCGCATCGAAAGCGCAGATGTTTCGCACGAGGAAGCGTTGCAGCGGCTGCAGGGCGTGCTTATCGGCTCCGGTCCGCTGAAGCTTCGTCTGTCGGAACTTGGCGTTGCGAGGAAAAAGTCGACGCTGAAGTCGTTGCAGGATCAGGTGCGGTCGGAACTTGGAATTGAACTGGAGATTCTTGACCCAGTTAAAGACTGGGTTCCTGAGAAATCCATTGATGAATATCCGCTCGCGAAAGCGATCGTTGAAGTTGAGGAAGAACCCGAGCCGTTCGACGCCCTGCCGGAACATCACGCGCAGGTCCGTTGGGCAGGAATGCAGTCTGGATCGGACGCCGCTCAGCGAGTCGTCGCCATTGCCAAAGCCATCAACGTCGACGGTGAGACGACGTCTGATTCAGAAAACGTGGATCATCAGCTGATCGAAGATGCTTTCTTTGCGCCGGGATCACCGATCACCGTCGCCGTGGTGTTGAGCGAGGCCGGTGAAGAAGACAAAAAAGGTGCCATTGCCGCCCTGCGGAAGATCACTGCCGAGGTCGGAATTCCGGCAGAAGCCCTACACCTCGGTGGCCGGCCGGTTGCGGGACGAGCCTTGAACGACTCGGTCAAACGTGCGGCGTGGAACCGCGACATCCCGATTCTGAATCTGCCGGGGCGGTCGATCATTCTGTTCTCGGGAGCGGTCGGAATCATCCTGGCCTTTGTGATGCTTCGCAGCGCCGCGTTGGCCACGCTGGTTCTGTTTATCTCGTACTACACCGTGTTGCTTACCGTCGCGGTCGTACCCGCGACTGGAGGCAGCATGAACATGGTGCTCGTCGTGATGCCGACGTTGTTACTTGTGCTGACGATGTCTGGAGCGATCCACGTCGCGAGTTACTGGCGGTTCGCCGCGAAGTCGGATGTGGCGACTGCTCCTGTCACGGCGGCAAAACTCGCGGCGCGTCCGTGTGCCCTGGCAAGTCTGACAACAGCGTTCGGTTTGTTGTCTCTGGCGACGAGTCCGCTCGCTCCGGTTGCCCACTTCGGTCTTTATTCGGCCTTGGGATGTTTCATCGGCCTTGGAGCGATTCTTTACGGCTTGCCCGCGCTGCTGCAGTTTGTCCCGGAGAAGTCAGCTCGTCCTGCTCGGACGATGCCCGATGTCTGGCAGCCGATCGGTCGATTCATCGTTGGTCATGCTCGAGTCGTCGGCATTGCCTGTCTGATTCTGTTTGCCGTCTGTTCTGCGGGACTGACGCAGTTTGGAACCGAAACCAAAGTCATTCGGTTCTTTCCAGAGACGGCTCAGGTCGTCAAAGATTATCGATTTATTGAAGAGAACACTGGCGGTGTTATTCCGGTCGATGTCGTCGTTCGATTTGCAGAAACGCACCGTGCTCCTGCCGAGGATGGTCTGCTGTTTCAAGAACGGCAGGAGATCGTTCGACGGATTTCACAGAAGCTTGTCGAACGGCACGACGACATTTCAGGCGCGATCTCTCTGGCGACGTTCCGAGAGGCCAAATCTGAAGAGGTTCTGGAAGCGAATGCCACAAATTTCTTTCAGAGAAAGATGGACACTCAGACTGAACTCAAGGTGATGGAGAGTTCGGCGGCGCGTAGTTTCATCACCCTTGCGGAGAAAGATGGGAAGACGGCTGACGGTGTGTTGTGCGAGACGGGCGACGAGCTTTGGAGAATTACCGCTCAGGTCAACATCATGACGGATGTGGATTACGCCGTTCTGCTCGACGAGATCTCGGTCATCGTTCAGGAAGAAACGCTGAATCACACGGGCGCCAACTACGTCGTCACGGGCATGGTCCCACTGTTTCTGGAAACTCAGCGAGCGGTTCTGACGAGCCTGATTCAGAGCTTCATGATCGCGTTTGTGGTGATTGGAATCGTCATTTCGCTGGTACTGAAAAGTGCTAAAGCCGGACTGGCGACAATGCTGCCCAACGTTCTGCCGATCAGCACGGTGTTCGGGGCGATCTCCTGGTTCCACATCAAGGTCGACATCGGCACGATGATCACTGCGTCCGTCGCGCTGGGGATTGCTGTCGACGGGACGTTGCATCTGCTCACGTGGTTTCGCGAGGGATTGCGGCGAGGACTCGATCAACATGCCGCGGTCACGTCGGCACTTAGCCATTGCGGACCGGCACTGTTTCAGACGAGCGTGGCCGTCGGCATCGGTCTGGTCGTTTTGTTACCGGCCGAGCTGACACTGATCAGCCGGTTTGGCTGGCTGATGGCGGCCATGATTGTGACAGCCTTGTTTGCCGACCTGATTCTGCTGCCAGCGATGCTGGCCGGTTGGCTGGGGCGAGTGATTGCGGAAACTGACCAGAAGGCCGTGGATGCCGAACAGGCCGCTGACGCGAAGGGCACCGGAATGGAAGCCGTTGGCGTCGACGGTGGTCAGGACATCGACGGTGGTCAGGACGTCGAAGTAGCGAAGGCGGCGCCGCCCACGCCTCACGTTCTGAAGCCAGAGACGCGGCGTGAATCCAGCTCGGGCGAAGCCTCGGTCGAATAGGGCGGCCACGATTGGCTGCTGCCAAAGGGGGAGCGGCTGGGCGTCAGCGTGCTCGGGAAGTTGTGGCTGGTCATACGGGTCCGAGTGGTGCTGCAGGCTTTCTCGCCTGGGCATTCGGATTCGCTGTCTGCCAGTCGCCATTCGCGGAGCGGGAAACGACTGACCCTGACCCTGAACCTTGCAACCGTCGGCTTACGCCGACGGCTCGCCGGGGGATACTGACTGAGCCGGGGGATACTGACTGAGCCGGAGACTTCTGGGTGAATCGGTTCCGCCTTGCCGGTGAGTTGAGGTGAGTTATCCTTCGGTCGAGTTCCGGTTTACCGACAGTCAGCCCACAGCTATTGCCCCAAAAATAACTAAATATGGCGATCTCCTTTTCCGAATGTGCTGAGAGTGTGCAATGCTTGCACAGGCTGCTCGGTGAGCTTGAGCAGCAGTGCTCGGCTTTGCAGGTCGAGCAGCTGGGCACGTTCGAGTGGTATCAGTTGCTTGAGCAGAAGCTGCTGCCTCAGTTGAGTGACGATGCGTTTCTCGTGGCGGCGGTCGTCGGCGGGACGAATATCGGAAAGAGCGTTCTGTTCAATCATCTCGCCGGTGCGAGAACCAGCGCGACCAGCCCGCTGGCTTCGGGAACGAAGCATGCGACCTGTCTGGTCCCGAACGGTTTTGAGTCCAACCATGATGTCGAGTCCATCTTTCCAGGATTCACGCTGAAAGACTGGGCGGCTCCGGAACAGGCCCTCGACGAATCGGAAACCGACTGGCTGTTCTGGCGACATGGCGACGCTTTACCCGACAACCTGCTGGTTCTCGACACGCCGGACATTGACAGCGACGCTCGTGTCAATTGGGAACGGGCTGACAAAATTCGTCGAACCGCCGATGTTCTGATCGCCGTACTGACTCAGCAGAAATATAACGACGCGGCAGTCAAAGAATTCTTCAGACGCGCCGCAGCTGAGGACAAGTTTGTCCTGGTCGTTTTCAATCAGGTCCACCTGCCGGACGATGAGCCGTACTGGCCGCTCTGGATGAAGACGTTCTGCGACGAGACCGGCATCGATCCACAGTTTCTGTACCTCGCTCCGCATGACCGACAGGCGGCGGAAGAGAATCGCCTTGAATTCTTCGAGAGAGCCTGGCCGGTTGATGCAACTGGCGCTGCAGCCTCCAGTGAGGAGAATGAGCACGAAGCGGCGGCTGATTCCGCTGGCGTGGGGCTGCCAGCAGGCAGGCGTCTGCGCGAGGACCTTTCATCGCTGCGATTCGGCGAGATCAAGATTCAGACGCTTCGCAGCGCTCTGGACCTGATTCTTGAGGCAGACGGAATTCCCGGTTACCTGGCAAGCGTGAAACAGCGGTCGGATGAATTTCGGTCGGCGTCCGAACTGTTGGCCACTCATAAGCTGGCGGAAATCGACAACTGGCCGATGCTGAGAAACGGTTTGATCGTCGAGAAGATTCGTCATTGGTGGCAAGGGCAGCGTGAAGGTTGGTCGGCGAAGGTTCACAACTTCTACAACGGGATCGGTAGCGGAATCACGCGAGGCCTGAAGTTGATCGATGAACAACTTCGAGGTCCGCAAACGCCGCCGCTGGACGCGTACCGTGCTCGCGAGTGGGAAGCCGTGTTGGACGCGGTCGACGAAGTTTACAGCCGACTCAACTGGTTCAAGGAACTGGGTAATCCGTTGCTGCATCCTCGACTCGAACAATTGCTCGGGGCAACAACGCGACAGGAGTTGCTCGACCAAATCCGAACCGAGTACGAAGCCGCTGACCTGGATGCTCAACTGCAGAACCTGGTCGAAGCCGAGCTGAGCAGTTTTCGCAATGACAGCCCTGAGTGGTACAAGTCGCTGAGGCAGCTGGATGCTGTGGCGGCGGCGGCTCGGCCTGCCGTGTCGATTGCTTTGTTCGTGACGGGTTTTGGGCCGGTGGGAAATGCCGTCGGGCATCTCGCGGCTGAAACGATGGTTACGTCAGCTGTCTCGGTTGCCGGAGACGTCGCCGCCGGAGGTGTGACGGCGGCGGTTGGCGAAACCTGGATCAGCAGCACGGCGTCGTCCGGCGCGGCCTGGCTGGAAGCTCGGTTTCGCAGAATTCACGAGCAATTCATCGCTCAACGTGCCGCGTGGCTGGCAGAGTTGTTGCAGAAATATCTGTTGGGTTCGTTGCCGGAAGACCTGGCTCTGGCGGCAATGATTCCCGAGTCAACGACGTATCAGGAAATTGAACGTCTGGTTGAATCGCTTGGCAGAAAGATCGTAGGAGTCGAATCGTCGGTATCGGCCATCGCGGATGCCGGCGCAGCCGAAACGTCGACACCAGTTAACGAAGCATTGGACAACGAGGCCACAACGCAGCCTTCCTGAGAACACAGCCGCGGAAGTCAGGATGTTAGATATCCATGTCTGATTCAGAACTCGCTCAACTGGAATTGTTTGCTCAGGTCGACGAGCTTGCGCGACGGCTGCAGCAATGGTCGGAGGGCGAGTCGCCGTGGGAACCGCTCAACCAGTCCCGTGCCCTGGTGCGACGACTGCTGACTCGGCTGGAGACGCTGCGGATTCGGCTGGAAGCTCCGCTGGTCGTCGCGACTTTCGGCGGCACGGGCACGGGGAAGAGTTCGCTGGTCAATGCTTTGGTCGGGACGGTCTGTACGAAGTCGGGCCGCGAAAGGCCGACAACTACGAAGCCGGTTTTGATTGCACATGCGGGGGCGGAGCTGCAGCCTCTTAACCTGCCTCTGGAGCAGTTCGAGATTGTGCGAGTCGAGTCGTCGGTTTTGCGTGACGTCGTGATTCTGGACTGTCCAGACCCGGATACCAACGAGGCTGAAACATCCGGCAGTAATCTTGAGATGCTGCGCCGAGTGTTGCCGCATTGTGACGTTCTGCTTTACGCGTCGACTCAACAGAAGTATCGGTCGGCAAGAGTTCTCGACGAGTTGGACGTTGCGTCGGCTGGTTGCCGGTTGATCTTCGTGCAGACACACGCCGACATGGACGAAGATATTCGCGATGACTGGCGGAATCTGCTGGGCGAACGCTACGAAGTGCCGGATGTATTCTTTGTCGATTCCGTCGCGGCTCTGGCTGAGCAACAGTCGGGACAACGTCCGAGCGGTGACTTCGCAAAGCTGCAGGATCTTTTGACAACGCGGCTGGCGGTCGTACAGCGAATTCAAATTCGACGAGCAAACCTCCTGGATCTGACATCGGCAACGGTTGCGAAATGTCGAGAACAGCTCGGCGAATTCGATCCGGCAATTGCAGAGCTGGAAGAGGCTCTTGCAAAGCATCGTCAGAAGCTGACTCGCGAAATGAGTCGCGAATTGAAGTCGCAACTTGGCGCGTGCAGTCACCTGTGGGAACGTCGAATTCTGAGTGAGGTCACGACGTTGTGGGGGGCGAGCCCGTTTTCGTGGCTGCTGCGAGCTTACAGCGGACTCGGCGCGTTGCTGACTTCCGCAAGTCTTTACCGAGCCCGCAGTGGTGCTCAGCTGGCGCTGATCGGAGCCCTGCAGGGAACGCGCTGGCTGGCGGCTCGGCAAAAGGAAAAGAGCGCGGAAGGCCAGTTCGAAGAACTCGCGACCTTGGGTATCGATCAGAATCTTGTCCGCGAAGCTCGACTGCTGATCGGCGGACACCTGCAGGACGCTCGCCTGGATCCGGCATTGGCGGATTCCAGACCGGGCGAGGACGCTCGCCTGGAAACCGCGCGTTTCGAAACTGGGTTTCTGGAGAACGCTCAGCAGCGGATTGAGAACACGATCGAGCGGCTGGCGAAGCGGAATTCAGGGTTGATGGCGAGAGCGTGGTACGAGTTGCTTCTCATGTCGTTCATCGTGTTCGTGCTTTACCGCGCGGGCCGCAATTTTTTCTGGGATACCGTTGTTGACCCACTCGTCAAGGTTCTGCCGATCGACTTCTACGTGTCGGCAGGTTTGTTCTTCGTGCTGTGGTCCGTGATTCTGGTCATGAGTTTCTGCCGGCGACTGAACCGCGGTTTGACCAGCGAAATCACGACGATGGCTGACGAAATGGCCGAACAGAAACTGACGAGCGGGTTGTTCCCGGATATCGAGTCGGCATTGCAGAATGTCTACAACGATCGCCGACGACTCGACGAGATGACCGAAACGTGTCGACGCCTCCGTGGCGATGTGGCAACCTCATCGGATCTGGGTTCGCCTCGTCAGTTGAATGCCGAGATTGTCGCGACGACCACGTCCTGATGCGGATGTGTAGATTTTCATTGTTGTCGTGTGGCTGGTGGTCGAGCTTGCGAGCCCCAGCGAGGCTGTCAGTTTTTTTATCGGCATGACCGTAGGCTGGAACAAGCTCCGCGCAGTTCCGGCAATCCGCACGGGTTTTGACACTCGAATGCCGGAACTGCGCGGCGCTTGTTCCAGCCTACGCAAAGATCGCAACCTCAGCGCGTTGAGTGGAGATTCGTTCCTGCTCTTTTTGATCCGGTCTTCACGTGCGTGGTGGCGAGTTTCGATCGGTTCCCGTTACCCTGCAAAGCTCATTCTTCGATCCAAGTAAGGAGCTTTGCATGACGTTTGCTGAGTCGTCCAGCGTCCTGAAGACGTCTTCCGGCGGGCTTTCAACACTCGACGCGGTGGTTCTGGCGGCTTACCTGGCCGCGATGCTGGCGATGGGTTTCCGCATCGCTCGCAAGAATGCATCGACGGATGACTTTTTCCTCGGGGGTCGTGACCTGCCAGCATGGGCCGTCGGCATCAGCCTGATCGCAAGTTTGCTTTCGACGATCACCTACCTGGGTATGCCCAGCGAGATGTTTCGCACGGGCATTGGGTTTCTGACCAGGCAGCTTGGGCTCCCCATCGTGCTGTTGATCACGTGGTTTCTCTGGATCCCATTCTTCATGCGGCTGCGTCTGACCAGCGCGTACGAATATCTGGAGCGTCGCTTCAACTATCCAACACGAGTCATCGCGGCGGCATTCTGCATCTGCCTGCTGCTGGGGTGGATGGCGGTTGTCGTTTTGACGGCCAGTGGGGCAATGGTCGAGATCGCGAATCTGCAACTCGACTGGTTTTTCAGCGCCGACGCCAGCGACTCGGACATGCATGCCGTAATTCTGGGGATCGGTCTGTTCTCCGTGCTGTATACAACCCTCGGCGGTTTGCGAGCGGTTGTCTGGACGGACGTCGTTCAGTTCTTTGTTCTACTGTTCGGCGCGTTTTTTACGATGGGCGTGATTGCCTGGAAGACGGAGTCGGGCCTCGGCGACTGGCTGACCTTTTCCAAAGGATACACCTTCGAAAAGGTCGAATGGTTCAGTTGGGACGTCACGAATCGCTCAACTGTATTTTCAATCTCGATCGGAATGCTGTTCTGGCATGCGTGCACGCACGGAGCGAATCAGGTCGCCCTTCAACGATATTTCGCGGTCAAAGATGTGAGCGCGGCACGGCGTAGTTTTCTCGTCAACGCATTGGCGAGTATCGGTCTGGGAGTGCTGCTGGCGGGCGTGGGTCTCGCTCTGATGTACTTCGTGTTGAACGACGGATTCGTTGCTGGAGACATGCTGCAGACGCAGGAACAACTTCAATCAAACGACCTCGACGTACGGACGGTTGCTCAGAAACGAGTCTTTCCGCAGTTCATTCGGCTGTACCTGCCGTCCGGGATGCGTGGACTTGTTATCGCCGCTCTGTTTGCTGCTGCAATGTCGACAATCGACTCGGGAGCCAATTCGATTTCCACGATCGTCACCGTCGATTTTCTCCGCCCCAATCGGAAAGAGAAGTTGTCGCCTCAAGGGGAATTGCGAGTCGCACGGTTGCTGACTGCGTCAATGGGCCTGGTGATCGTTGCGGTCACAATCTGGCTGCATCACCTCTCGAAGGAAACCAATATCATCGATCTCTGTCAGCGAGGGTTTAATTGTTTCCTGGGACCGCTCGGCGGCATCTTTGTGTTGGGAATGTTTTCTCGCCGAGCGACGGCCGCCACTGTGATTCCGGCCGTCCTTGTCGGAGAGGCGGTTGGGATTGGTGGAAGTTACAGCTTGGAACTCTTCAATTGGCTTTACGAAAATCAGATTCTTCAACGTTTCTTCGGCGTCAGTGAGGAATACAGCAGGGAACTTCTAAGAAATCCATTTTCAACTCATCTGATTGTCCCGGCGTCGTGGCTCGCCACGGTGTGTATTTCGTTGTTGTTGTCTTCTATTTTCCGGACGAGAGCGACACTCGATTCGCAGCGTTGGATGTGGAAGCCCGTTGTGAGTGGTGAGACGACGTCGCCAGAGAATTAGGTAACCAAAGAGTCCGCGATGAATATGCCGCTGTCACTGTCGGTTCGAATTGCAGAAGCTCCGTGCAAGACGCGACTGTATCTGCCGTTTGATGAGCTGGTTGCTCTGGCGGCGGAGTCGGGGTACTCGGCGATCTGCATGCGGGCGAGCGCCGGCGGAGTTCAAACTCCCAGGGACGAACTGCGGCGTATGAAGGAAGTCGTGGATCAGCACGGGCTGCGGGTTTCGATGGTCACTGCTGATTCGAAGGTGCCGTTGAACAATGAGCACGGTCCGGACAGTCTTCGCGATATCGGGCCGAGCCTGGATGTGGCGGAGATTCTGGGATGTGATTTGATCCGAGTTTGCATCAAGAAGCCCGAAGACATCCCGTTCGCTCGGGAGTCGGCCGATCGAGCTACCGAACGCAGCATTCGGTTGGCTCATCAATGTCATACTTCTTCACTGTTTGAGGAAGTGGACCAGATCCTTGCGACGCTGGCGGAAATCGATCGACCGAACTTCGGCATCATTTACGAGCCGGCAAATCTGATGCTTTGCGGGCAGGGCTATGGCCCCGAAACCATCGCGAGACTGCGGCCTCACATCATGAATGTCTACGTTCAGAATCATCGCCTGAACGATGACGGTGAGGATTGTCTGCCGACGTACTGTCGAGGAGACGTGCGTTTTGATCATCTTCCGGCTTGGGCAGAAGGCGGCGTCGACACCGCAAGCATGTTCGATGGATTAAGCCGGATCGGTTACGACGGCTGTTTCACGATCCATCAGGCCCAGGGAATCCAAACGCTGGACGATGCCAGAGCATTTGCCGTGCGGTGCGCCGAGTTCGTTCGGAATGGCGAACTCTGAGACGCACTTTGCCCCTGAAAACTGAATTCTGAGAATTCAGAAGATTCTTCTTGACGACTTCGCCGATACGACTACTATGAAACCAAATACCGGAAACCAAATTTGGTTAGTCCGATGATTATCGCCGCGACATATTGGAAGGGAGCAGGGCGATTATGGCCAGGCCAAGGGCGAAAGAGCTGACGGAGCGTGAGCTGGAGATCATGCAGGTCTTCTGGGATCACGGCGAACAGTCGGCTCAGGAGTTGCGGGACCGGCTGGATGATTCCGGCCGGGATCTTGCTTACACGACGGTAGCGACGCTCGTGCGGATTCTTCACGACAAGGGTTTCATCGAGCAGACAGTCGAAGAGCGGCCCTTCCGGTTTCAGCCGGTTCGCTCGTTCGAGGAAGTCTCGGGGAATCTGGTCAACGATCTGTTGAGCCGAGTGTTTGGTGGTTCTCGCGAGAAGCTGCTGGTCAGTCTCGTTGGACAGAAAAAACTTTCAAAGCAGGAGCGGGACGCGTTGCGTCAGCTTCTCGAGGAGCAGGACTCATGAATGCTTTTGGTCTCGCTCTGGTTTGGGTTTCGTTGCAGGTCAGCGTTCTGTGTCTCGTGGCAATGGCGGTTTATGTGATCGCCCGACGCGGCAGTCCGAACGCCGGTGCGGCGGCAACGCTCAGCGGTTTGCTGCTGGTTGTCCTGCTTTCGGCCGTCGCGTTGAGCCCGTGGCCTCGCTGGTCGTACGGTGAAATTACAGAATCGGTAGACGTGCAAGCCGCTGATGGATCATCGGTGGCGGCGGTGGCTACTGTCGACGTTGAGTCAGTGGGCGGTGCCGCGACTCCACTAATAACCGCGGAACTTGACGGCGAAGTCTTGTGGTACTCGGCCGAGTCCATGAAACAGTTCTGGATTGCTCTGCAGGAAGCCCCTGCGACCGCCGGTGCTGTCGAACAGGCGTCTTCACTCAACTGGAGTGGCTGGGTTGCTGTGCTCTTTCTGGTGGGAGCGGGCATTGCGGTTGTGCGGCTTGTACTCGGGCTGGCGACTGTCGCGCGGCATCGGTTGCGTAGTGAAGCAATCAACGATGCGGCGGTGCTTGAACTTTCAGACGTACTGTGTGCCGAGCTTGGCTGTGTGCGGTCGATCGTGCTCAGGCAGTCGAGCGATCTGGTTTCTGCCGCGACGATTGGCTGGCGGCGGCCGTTGATTCTTCTTCCACCGGAATGGCGTGAGTGGACGCAGGCCGAACGGCGCAGCGTGCTGGCTCACGAAATTGCTCATATCAAACACAACGATTTTCTGTTCTGGCTGTTCGCTCAAGCCGGCTTGTTGCTGCACTTTTATCACCCGCTTGTGCACTGGCTCGCGAACCGTCTTCGACTGGAACAGGAACTTGCTGCCGATGCGACGGCGGCTGCGCACTCTGGAGGTGCTCGGCCGTACCTGAAGACTCTGGCAGAACTGGCACTCCGACAGGCCGACCGACCTGTTGCCTGGCCAGCTCGAACATTCCTGCCCACAAAGGGCACCCTGATGAGGAGAGTAGAAATGTTGCGGGATAC
>Ga0316208_1002046_pt1 | contig 17266 bp, 14 predicted proteins | sample 3monopyrite_MG_FD_204944 | JGI IMG/M metagenome (GOLD analysis project Ga0316208, IMG submission 204944) | Microbial mat bacterial communities from mineral coupon in-situ incubated in ocean water Damariscotta River, Maine, United States -... | ecosystem: Environmental > Aquatic > Marine >...
AAAGAATGCCTCAGGTAACAAAACAAATAACTCCAGAACAGGCTGAAGATGTTGAAAAACTATTGGAAAAGCTTGAAGAAGATGATGATGTGCAAAATGTGTATCATACCATGGAAGAAAGTACAGAATAAAACAAATTATAATTTAAAAAAGAGGCTGTCTGAAAAGTCCATTTTGGAGTAAATTGCCACATTGAGCAATGGTGAAATGAAAATATTTTTTCATTGAAAGCACCTTGCGAAGCAAACCGAAATGCATTGAAAATCAAGATTATAATGTTTTTGACTTACTTCGTAAGCTAGCTTCGTTCAAAATACATTTTGACCTCGTTAATGCTTATACTGACAACTGAAAAAAAAACTTTTCAAACAGTCGCTTTTGTTTTCCAAAATATTTAGGAGAAATCTAATCTTTATTTTTTACATAAATCAATTTGAAACGCCCATTACTTTGATCGCGTTGTTCCATTACAAATTGTGGTAGTGATTTAAAAAGTGGTGTTAATTTTTGAAATCCAAAGTTACGGGAGTCAAAATTAGGCTGCTTTTTAAGTATTAAAGACCCAACATCACCAAGGAATGCCCATCCATCATCATCTGCAGCATCATCAACAGAGTTATGAAGGAGTTTAATCACTTTAGGTGTAATATTATATAGATTAGTTTTTTTAGCTTTCTTTCCTTTTTCATCTTTTTCAATATCATCATCATTCGCTAGAATTTCCAGATAAATAAATTTATCGCAGGCTACAATAAATGGATTTGGTGTTTTCTTTTCTCCCATGCCATAAACTACCATAGCCGCTTCGCGTAAACGCGTAGCTAGTTTTGTAAAATCACTATCAGAAGACACTAAACAAAAGCCATTTACTTTTTCAGAATATAAAATATCCATGGCATCAATAATCATAGCCGAATCTGTAGCATTTTTACCTGTCGTATAACCGTATTGCTGTATAGGCGTAATGGCATTTTCTAACAATACATTTTTCCATTTTGACAAATGGGGTTTTGTCCAATCTCCATAAATACGCTTAATTGTTGGAGTTCCGTATTTTGCGATTTCTTCCATCATTTCAGTAATGTACTTTGAAGGTATATTATCTCCATCAATTAATACGGCAATTTTTGTGTCTTTAATCATAGTTTATAAAGATATAATATTTTAACTTTTATTTAGATGATTATGCGTCTAATTATTTTTACATTTATCCGACTAATTTAAGTAAACAGGATTTATCCTAAATAATTGTTTTAAGATATGGTACTACCAAAAAATGTAATTAAGCAGGTTTGCTTAATAATTGTTATGAGTTTCTTTTTGACACCTTTAAATATTGAAGCTCAAAAGAGAAAAAAGAAAAAGAAAAAAGACGACACTGAAGTTGTTATAACACCTCCAAAAAAAGAAAAAGAAAAAAGCATAAAAGACTTAACAAAGTCAAGTAAAAAAATAGATGGGCTTTTTACTATTTATCAGGATACAATTACGGGGTCTATACAAATGGTTTTAACAGAAGACCAATTGAATAAAGAATATATCCATTTTGCACAAATTGCTGATGGCGTAATGGATGCCGGACGTGTAAACAGAGGCTCATACAGGGGCTCTAAAGTGTTTAAAGTTGAAAAATATTTTGATAAAATAGAGTTTATTACTCAAAATACATCATTTTATTTCGATCCCAATAACCCAATTTCTAAATCAAAAGATGCCAATATTAGTAAAGGTATTATGGCGAGTTTAAAAATTGAAGCTCGAGATGATAAAGAAGGACTTTATTTAATAAAAGCAGATGATTTATTTTTAAAAGAGACCTTTTTACAAATAAAACCTTCGTCTAGACCTGGCACCTCTCCTACTGCTTTTAAATTAGGAGCTTTGGATAAAGGAAAAACTAAAATGAATAGCATCAAGAGTTATCCTGAGAATACAAATCTCGAAGTTGAATATGTGTATTCTAACGCATCTGTTTTAAATAGTGGTTCGAGCGCTGTTTCAGATGGCAGAAATGTAAGTATTAAAGTGTTTCATAGTTTAATTGCTATGCCAAATAATGATTACGAACCACGATTTGATGACCCTAGAGTTGGATTCTTTACCAACCAAGTTACTGATCAAACATCTACTAGTTCAACACCATATCGCGATTTAATTAATAGATGGCATTTAAAAAAGAAGAATCCTGAAGAAGCGCTATCAGAACCAGTAAAACCAATTACTTGGTGGATGGAAAATTCTACACCTTTGGAGTGGCGTGAAACTATTAAAAATGCTGTTTTAGAATGGAACAAAGCTTTTGAAAAGGCAGGTTTTAAAAATGCCATTGTGGTAAAACAACAACCAGATGATGCTGATTGGGATGCTGGAGATATAAGATATAATGTGTTAAGATGGACAGCTTCTCCTCAACCTCCTTTTGGAGGCTATGGACCACGTATGAAAAACCCAAGAACTGGTGAGATTTTTGGAGCTGATATTATGCTAGAATATAGTATGATTACAGGTAGTGGTTTTAAAGCAAAACTATATGAATCTAGTCTAGGTGCTAACAATTTTAGCTCAAATGACAATGAAACTGAATTGAATTGTACACTAAGGGAAGGCGTAACTGAAAACTTTCATTTTGCAAAATCGGCAGCAATGATTTTTGGAGCAACGGACACTGAAATAAAGCGTTTACAAAAAGAAACAATTATTGGACTGATAATACATGAAGTTGGTCATACTCTAGGGCTAAACCATAATATGAAAGCTAGTCAATTATTTACGCCTGCTCAATTGGCAGATCCTGATTTTATAGAAGGTAAAAGTTTAACAGCCTCGGTAATGGATTATGCTATTACAAACGTAACAAAAGACAGAAGTAAGCAAGGACAATATGATGATGTTACTGTTGGGCCTTATGATATTTGGGCCATACAACTAGGTTATACACCTTTTAAAACAGAAGCAAATCGTCAAGCTTTATTAAATGAATCGACTAAACCAGAACATATTTTTGGAAACGATGCCGATGACATGCGTTCTCCGGGAAGAGGAATAGACCCAAGAGTTATGGTTTTTGATCAATCGAGCGATCCAATAACCTATTTTATTGATCGTATTGAATTATCGAATGAACTCCTTAAAAGTGCAAAGTCAAAATTTGTTAAAGATGGGCAATCGTATCAAGAATTACGACGTGTATATTATTCACTAAGTCGTCAAAAAGCAATTGCAGGAACTATTTTTTCCAGATATATCGGCGGGGTTTATGTAGATCGTGCTATGGCTGGTCAAGAAGGAGCCACACAACCTTATGCGCCTGTGAGTATAGAAGACCAAAAAAGAGCTATGAATGCACTTAAAACTTATGTTTTTGCTCCAAACGCCTTTGATGCACCAAATGATTTATACAATTATTTAGCTAGACAACGCAGAGGATTTAATTTTAGATCAGCTCCTGAGGATCCTAAAATACACAATCAAGTATTAGGTTATCAAAAAAATGTATTAAATCATCTTTTACACCCAAATACCGTACAACGTATCACCGATTCTGAATTATATGGAAACAAATACAAGTTATCCATCTTTATGACCGATTTAAATAATGCCATATTTAAGTCTGATATCTATAGTTCTGTAAATTCGTTTAGACAAAATCTACAATTAGAATATACAAATATGTTGATAGATATGTTAACAGGAAAGGGGGAAAGTAAGTTTACTCATAATGCAAAATCTATGGCTTTATATAATTTAAAAGCTATTAGAACTATGGCTGCTCCTTCTGGAAATATAGCTTCTAGAGCTCACAAACAGCATTTACGAACACTTATTGATAACGCTATTAAGGAGATAAAATAAGAAAGTTTCATGTTTTATCATTAGTGTCCAACAAAAGAGAATAGACCGCTTTGCTTTTAGAATCAAGAACAAAGACTTAATTGTAACTAGCTAAAAACAGCAGTAAACTGATTATTACTTTTTTTCATCCATCGTAATGACTAACCTGAGTTCGATGTAAGAACAATTTAATTTAGGGAGTAAGATTAAAGGATACTAGCCTAGTTTTTTTGAAAACAATAATAATAGAGATTTGAATAAAACAGCTCTACACCTCCCTTAATCCCTCCTTATTAGGAGGGAAACTATAACGTATGAGTTTCCCCTCCTTGGAGGGGATTAAGGGGTGGGTTGTTAACAGAATTCTTTTTTGTAAAGTAGAAAATCAATTATTTGTTTAGCTAATTATATTTATTATTATATCGAACTCAGGTTACTAAGTCTCATTAAAAGTAAGCAATCTTGTTTTGAAATTCTTAAAACTCAATAAATCAAATGATTAAAACTAATTTTAATGATTTTAATCGAACAACAGTAATTTTCAACCTAAAACAAAAAAGCTACTTCGTAATTGGAGTAGCTTTTGTTTTTGTTAGCTGATGTTTCTTTTTAGGAACAAATAATTGTTTACTTTATGTTTCATTTGCTATATTGTTTACAGTGCAATTTCTATGCCAAATTAATATGTAGATAGATAAAACAGTTAAGAATGCTCAGGGATTTTACCTTTTATACCTTTGTAAAAATTATACATATATTCAAAATCTGCTTCAACATCATCAGTAGGATAAAACGGTTCGGAGATTTTATTCTGTTTATTCTCAAAATCGAGTGTAAACATAATGATTGGTACTTTGGCTTGTTTAGCAATATAGTAAAAACCCGTTCTCCAAGATGTTACTTTCTTTCTTGATCCTTCTGGGGCTAAAGTCATTCTAAATTCATCGTGTTGCTCAAATAATTTAGCTATAACTTCTACCTTATTTTCATTGGATTGTCTATTTATTGGAGCACCTCCTAATGCTTTAAAAAACCACCCTAAAGGAAATACAAATAATTCTTTCTTTCCTATAAAATTTGTTCTTAAACCTACCACAGATCGTAATAATATGCCTATAAAGAAATCTTGCCAACTTGTGTGTGGAGCAGCAATAATTACAGCTTTTTTTATAGTTTGATTTGAGAAAGTAGTGTTACCAATAACCTGCCAACCTAGAATTTTAAAATAAATAATTTTGGCTAGCCATTGCATATTACATGTTTTGGTATAAAGTCCTCAATTTTTCTCTAGTAATTGTTTTTTTCCAATTTTTACCAATTGCATTCTCCCAAAGTGGTTCAAGACTTAACGCAACATCAATCATAATATCAAATTCTCTGTCGCCCAAATCTGCACAAATAGCTTGAGGCAAGGTAATGTTATGCTTTGCTTTCATTTGCTTGAAAAGCTTAACACCTTCAGGATAAAAGGCTTCTAAATGATCAAAAACGATACAGTTACCTATACCATGTTTAGTTCCTAGTAAATAGGATAACCCATAACTCATGGCATGTGCTATCCCTACTTGGGAATACGCAATACTCATACCGCCATGCCATGAGGCCATTATAAGTTTTTCTTGAGCTTCAATTTCTGAAAGATTACCTTCTAAGAATATTTCTTTACACAAATCTAGAGCCATATTGCCGTAGCTTTCACTAAAAGCATTCAGGTAAGTACCCGTTAAAGATTCTATACAATGAACATAACAATCCATACCTGTATAGAACCATTGGTCTTTTGGAACATCTTTGGTAAGTTCTGAATCTAAAATAACTTGATCAAAAGGTGTGTAATCAGAATTAATTCCTAATTTTCGTTCTGGACCTGTTAGTACTGTGGTTCTTGAGACTTCGGCTCCTGTGCCAGATATTGTTGGAATGCCTACATGAAATACTGCTGGATTTTTAACTAAATCCCAACCTTGATAATCTTTAGTTTCACCATTGTTAGTTAACATAATAGATACTGCTTTAGCTAAATCTAACAATGTTCCACCTCCAATTCCAATAATACCAGAAGGACGTTCTTTATGTTTTAATATAATGTCTTCAACAAGTGTATCGACTTGAGATGTTTTTGGCTCTTCTTCAGCTGAAACAAAAATAATTCTATCATCATAGGCCAATGAAATTCTTGATAATAACCATGTGTTGTTTTTAAACACATCATCAATTAAGTAAATAAAAGGAGCATTGATGCTTAAGCGCTTTGGCCCTAAAACTTCGTTTAATTGATTGAAACTACCTCTGCCAAAAATAACTCTTGGCACCATTGGAAAGTTCTTATAACTCATGTAACTTGTTTTCTTTTACAATTCGTAAAAATACCATTATTTTAAATTCTATAGGTTTAAATAATTTTGAAATTTTTCAAAAAATTCTCCAACATGATATCCATCAACTAAAGCATGATTAGCACTCATGGACACATTCATATTTAAAGCCTCTTCTATATTTGTAACTTTACTAAAAGCTATTTTAGGTACAGATTCTATATTTCCGGAAATAGGTTCCTTATGCCCAGTAAAATTTAACCACGGCATAGCTGAACAATGAATACAGTTTAATCCGTTTTTTGGTGGATACAAATCTGTTGTGTTTTCTATTCTATCCTTTTCATTTGATATGTTTTTTATAAAAGTATTTAAATCACTATCAAACTCTATGAATGAAAAACCGAAAGTTTTATCGTTTCGCATAATAGTTGCCGATGCGTGTATAGCAGGATATTCAACAATCTTATTATTCTCAATTCTAAGCTTCAAATTATCAACATCATTAATGGCTTTCATACAATCGTGTAAATATTTACCAAAAAAACTCAAATTATTTTCTTTGGAGAAATTATAGGCTTTTGTTACATCACAAGGAACGGTAATAGCAAAATAAGGATCTAATAGTTTAATAAAATGTTCATATTGTGCCTTTCTATTCCAAGTATTTAAATCAATATATTTCATACTAATTTAACAATTTTAGTAAGCTTGTTAAACTCTTAATGGTTCTATAAGCTTTACCATTTTTCTCTTTTTCAGTTACTTCTTCATGAGCCCAAGTAGTATGAAAAGGGACATGAATGGCATTTGCCTTTAAATTTACTAAGGGTAAAACATCAGATTTTAATGAGTTTCCTATCATTAAAAATTCAGAAGGATTAATATCTAAATGGTTCAATAGTTTTGAATAATTAGCCTCTTTTTTATCGCTCAACACTTCAATATGATGAAAATAATCTGTTAAACCAGACTTTTCTAATTTTCGTTCTTGATCCAATAAATCGCCTTTTGTGGCTAATATGAGTCTGTATTTTTTTGATAGCACTTTTAAAACGTCTTCTACGCCATCTAATAATTCAACAGGTTTATTCAACATATCTTTACCTATATTCAAAATAGATTCAATAGTTTTTGTTGAAATATTATAATTTGATAATTCTAAAGCTGATTCAACCATAGATAGCGTAAAGGCCTTTACTCCATAACCATAGAGCGATAAATTTTCAATTTCCACTCTAAAAAGCTCTTGGTCTATTTTGTTGGCAGTTTCATATTTGGACAAGAGGTTAGCAAAAGCTGTTTCTGCTTCTCTAAAATAGGTTTCATTAACCCAAAGTGTATCATCAGCATCAAAGCCAATAACTTTAATGTTTTGGTAATTTATTTCCATATTTTCTTTGCGCGTTCTAAATCTTCAGGAGTATCAATTTCAACACCTTGAACATCTGTTTCAACCATTCTTATTCGTTTTCCGTATTCTAAATACCGAATACATTCTATTTTCTCAGAAGCTTCAAGCGGCAGCATTGGTAATTTGTAAAAATCTAAAATGGCCTCTTTTCTAAATGCATAAACGCCTTTGTGTTTATAATATTTAACACCTACATTTTTGTCTCTTGGGTATGGGATTGGGCTTCGTGAAAAATAAAGCGCAAAATTTGAATGATCGACAATAACCTTTACTGTATTTGGGTTTTTAATTTCATCTTCATCAGTAATATGAACCATTAAAGACGCCAAATCTATACGTTTATCATGGTCGTTTTTAAACACATCAATAAGTTTTGATAAAGATTCTCTATCAGTAAAAGGTTCATCTCCTTGAACATTAATAACAATATCAATATCCATAAACTCAACAGCCTCAGCTATTCTATCGCTGCCACAATCATGTGCCTTTTTACTCATTATTACTTTTCCGCCATTATTTGCAATTTCTTTATAAATAATATCACTGTCAGTAACCACAAAAACATCATCGAATAACTTTGTAGCAACCGTAGCTTCGTAAGTTCTTTGAATGACTGTTTTGCCTCCAAGATCTTGCATGAGTTTACCAGGAAAACGTGATGCAGCATAACGTGCAGGAATCATTGAAATTATTTTCACAGATTTAAATTTATTTGTTTAAGTAAATTCTATTTTCAAAAATAGCCAAATATTATTGGTTTTTAATCTTAGTTGTTTTAAACTTTTTATATAATCTGAAAATTATAAATAATATAAAAAGAACCAATATCGCTGCTACTATAGGAAGAAAGATAGAAATAACAGACATAACAACTGAAGTTATGGTTTCAATGGTTGAAACTAAAGGGTTTGCTATGCCACCTGTTGTTACTGTTGAAGCTAGCCTTGTTGTGCTAGATGTTCCTGCCACTGCTGCGGCTGTTCCTCCTCCAGCTATTATTGCTAACGACCACGTAATCACGGGACTTAAATCGGCGACTGTAGATAGCATTATGGCGGTGCCTGCTAGTGCCGCCAATGGCACTGTAATACTATCCAATAAATTATCAATATATGGAATAAAATAGGCAATTATTTCAACAATAGTAGCGGCGCCTAAAGTAATTAAGGCAGCTGTACTTCCTATCCATTCCCAAGACTCATTAAGTTGCCAAACATCAAAAAAAGAGGCTAAACTTAAAGCAAATAATGGTAAAAAAACTCTAAAACCCACGGATGCCGATAAACCTACACCTAGGCAAATACTAATTATGGTTTCAAATGTCATAATTGTCCCTCCCCTAAATCCCCAAAGGGGACTTTTTGTTTTAGTTAATAATTATTTAAACTTACAAAATTCTTAATCTAAAATATTTTCTCGCAAAGCCGCAGAGGCGCAAAGTTAAATGGTAGATTATTATGCTAATTTATAACGTTTTCTTGTAAACAGCCAAAGACTGAATGCTTTTAGATGGTACTGATGTTTTGATTTTGAAATTTAATTTGGCGGATAAGTGCGCAAGGGATAGAAGTGGAAAGCCCACAGCGGAGGAACGGAGCGAGGACTTGTAACGGATAGCCCGACCCTTTTGGGTTGCGCCCAAAAAACTACTGCAAACTGCCAATGAATACTGGGACTTTTTGTTTTTAGTTAATAATTATTCATCGTTTAAGTATCAAAATTTTTGGTTCAACTTTCAAAAAAGCGTTTTGGTAAAGCTCCGTTTTCAAAAGTCCCCTTTTGGGATTTAGGGGATTCATTCCTCAAAAAAATCGTCATTAAAGCCAATAAGATACAATTTTTCTTTGGCCCTTGTTACTGCGGTGTATAGCCAACGTAAATAATCTTTATCTATACCATTTGGTAAATAAGGTTGCTCTACAAAAACAGTATCCCACTGCCCTCCTTGTGATTTATGACAAGTTATAGCATAAGAAAATTTTACTTGTAGCGCATTAAAGTGTTTGTTGCCTTTAACTTTTAAAAATTTTTTGTACTTGCTGGTTTCGCTCTCAAAATCTTTCATGACTTCTTGATACAGCCTATTTGAATCTTCGTAAGGTAATGATGGGGTTTCGGCGGCAATAGTATCTAAAAGTAAAACCGTTTCAAAAGGGATCATTTTAGGATAATCAACCATTCTTATTTTTACTTCCGCAAAGCGAAAACCATAGAGCTCTTGAATACTAAATATCTCGAGAACCTCAATAATATCGCCATTTGCTATAAAGCCAGCATCACTATTTGGCTTTACCCAAAAATAGTTATTCTTTACAACCATTAAGTAATCGCCTGCAGTTAATTCGTGCTCATTAAACAAGATTCTATTTCTTATTTGTTGGTTGTATAAATTAGCACGTTTGTTACTTCTTACTATAATTGCCGTTTCTTCTTTTCCCAATTCGCTATAGGCGTCGTTAATAGCATCCATGATTTCATAACCGTCAACAAGTCTGATAATATCTTTATAATCTGACAAATCAAACTTAAAAGATTCAAAATAGGTGTTTAATAACGTTTCACGCAAAACCGTAGCATTGGCTAAAATACCAGAACCTTGTTCTTGACGCACCACTTCATCGAGTTCCATTTTAGTAACTTCCTTATTATAATTTAGCGCTAATGTTCTTTCATCTAAAGCCGGACTTAAGTCTAACTTTACTGGCGGTAACTGCGCTGTATCACCTATTAACAATAGTTTACATTGATGACCAGAATATACGTATTTCATCAAATCGTCTAATAAAGAACCATTTTCAAACAATTTTGAGTCTCCAGGTGTATCAGGAATCATGGAAGCCTCATCAACTATAAAAATGGTGTTTTTATGCTTATTGGGTTGCAACACAAATTTTACGCCTCCATTTTTTTCTTTTTTTGGGAAATATATTTTTTTGTGAATCGTAAATGCTTCCTTTCCGGAATAATTTGAAATCACTTTTGCCGCTCTTCCAGTTGGTGCCATTAAAACCGCACTTTTTTTAGCTTTCCATAAATTAGACACTATGGCTCCAACAATGGTTGTTTTTCCTGTTCCGGCATACCCTTTTAGTACATAAAGCAAATTTGGTTCTTTAGCAAAAATAAACTCAGATAATTGCTGCAAAACAATATTTTGTTTTACAGTAGGCTGGAATGGAAATTGTTGTTTTATAAGCGAATAAAATTCAGATGAGGTCATTTAGTTTAAAATAATTTTAATTTTATTCAAATATAGAAATGATTTTTACTCACTTTGGTTTTAACGATTAAAAAAAAATTGTAGATTTGCTAAATACCTTTTTAATAAACTTTTAATTAAAGAACATACTATGTTAAAATTTATTCTTATTGCAGTTGCAGTTATTTTAGTTACAATTGGCTTGGTTAAGTTAGTTGATAAATTTATCCCTGCTAAATTTAAACCTTTTTTAAATATAGCGCTTTGGTTATTAATTGCATTTTTTGGTTACCAGACTTACATGTCTATTTATGAGCCAATTCAATTTAATAAAGTAAAAAATAAGCGTTACGCTGTAGTTATTGAAAGTTTAAAAGATATTAGAGACTCTCAATTAGCACACAGACAGGTTACTGGTGAATTTTCTAAAGATTTTGATGGCTTAATAAAGTTTATTGATACCGCTGAATACACCATTACGCAACGTAGAGATTCTAGTATTATTGATGAGGATTTAACTAAAAGATATGGCGTTGATACTTTTAAAGATATTATTATTGTTGATACTTTAGGATTCGTTCCTGTAAAAGATTCATTATTTAAAACATCTGATCGCTATAAAAACATGATGAATGTTCCTGTAGGAAAGGAAGGCTCTAAGTTTTATCTTAAGGCAGGTTTTATAGAGCAAAATGATATAAATATACCTGTATTTGAAACAGGAATTAAAAAAGATGTTCTTTTCTATGACCAAGATAAAAACCTTGTGAGTCAAGAAAATCAAGTTATTTCTACGGTAGTAGGTGTAAAAGGAGATGCTATAAAAGTAGGCTCAATGGACGAAATTACAACTAGTGGAAACTGGCCAAAAACATATGGCGAAAACGAATAATAGTTCTAACAAACTAACTAATCTAGAATTGTCCATTCAACTAAGTTTGAGTGGACTTTCTTTTTGTATACTAAACAAAGATTCTAATACTATAATTGAATTAAAGGAATTTCGCTTTGAAAAAAGTTTAAACCCATTGGAAGTTTTAGACGAATTAAAAGCCTTATTTGAAAATGAAACTATTTTGAATAATAGCTTTACCAATGTAACTGTTATTCATGATAATGAACTATCTACACTAGTTCCAAAGGCGTTATTTAATAAAAATCACTTAGCAGACTATTTAAAATTCAACTCTAAAATCCTGAAATCAGATTTTATAGCTTATGATAGTATTTTAAAAAATAGTAGTGTTAACGTTTATGTCCCTTATATCAACATTAACAATTACATCTATGATAAATTTGGCGCGTTTATTTTCAAACATGTATCATCGGTTTTAATGGAATCTATTTTATGGATTGAAAAAAGTTCAACGGCAGCTAAAGTATATGTACATGTTAGTTTTAACCACTTTGAAATTATTATAATTAAAGAAGGCAAACTAGAACTTTATAATACATTCACTTACAATTCAAAAGAAGATTTCATTTACTACATTCTCTTTACTGCTGAACAATTAAGACTTGACCCAGAGACACTTAATTTAGTTTTTATAGGCGATATCACTGAGAAAGATGAGTTATATAATATAGCCTATAAATACATTAGAAACATCATTTTTGGCAACAGACATGATAATTTCAAATATATAAACAAATCAAAATCAAAGTATTCTAATTTCACTTTGTTAAAAAGTTTTTAATGAGAATTATATCCGGTATTTATAAAAGCAGAAAAATTATTGCACCTAAAAACCTACCTGTTCGCCCTACTACAGATATGGCTAAGGAATCTTTATTCAATATTATTAATAACCTGTATTACTTTGATGCTGTTTCTGTACTTGATTTGTTTGCCGGAACTGGTAATATAAGTTATGAATTTGCCTCAAGAGGTACCGAACAAATTACATGTGTTGATCAAGATTTTGGGTGTATCAAGTTTATAAATAAAACTACCGAAATGTTTGAAATGCCTATCCAAACTATAAAAAGCGATGTTTTCAAATTTTTAGAAAAAACTTCAATACAGTCAAATATTATTTTTGCAGATCCTCCATATAATTTTACCGAAGCGCAATTTGCAAGAATTCCTAATCTCATTTTTCAAAACAATTTACTGCTTGATGATGGCTTACTTATAGTTGAACATTCTAAACATTCAGACTTATCAAATCTTGAAAATTTTGCTTATTCAAAAAGCTATGGCGGTAATGTTTTTAGTTTTTTTGAAACGACTTAAACAATCTTTTATTTTTATAATATCTTTTTTTTTAGTAATTTAGAATTCTCCTTAAGAGCCCCAGGCTCTATACATAATTTTATCTCTTCAACAAAAAGTAACCTTTTTTTTGATTTTTTGTTATGGTTTATTGTTAATACTAACCTTTAAAACCATAAAAACAAATGAAAAAACTTTTTTTATTAGGGCTTGTAACTATTCTTTTTGCTGCTTGCCAAAACCAACCGCAACGTTATTTTGCAGATTCTACTGAAATAAACACTTTAAAAGCTGGTATAACGGCTTATGAAGCTGGAGATTGGGACAAATGGAAAAGCCATTTTGCCGATACCGCAAAAGTTTTTGTGAATTCTCCCGACCCGCTTACAATAGAAAAAAGAGCTGAAGGCTTAAAAGCTATGACTGAAGCTATGTCGTCGTATGGATTTAATCGTGATAAAGAATACATTGAAATGGTTCTTGATAAAGATGACGAAACTTGGGTATATTATTGGGCGATGCATAAAGGAACGCTTGCTGCTAATAATAAAAAATTGGCAATCCCAGTGCATTTAGCAGTTCAATTTGTTGATGGAAAAATTGTAGAAGAACATGTGTACTTTGATGCTACCCAAATGAATAAAGAAATGGCAACATTATCTTCTATGACTGATTTGGATAAAAAAATTCACACACAAATAGATACGCTAATTGATAGTTTTACCAATAAACAAGACTTTTCTGTATTAGGTGACTTACTAGCAGATAATCATATTAGGTATTTAAATGATGACAAAGTAGCTGCAGGACAAACTGAATTACAGTCTAGTATGACGCCATATTTTACTGGTTTCCCAGATTTTAATATTGAAATTCTACATAAATCCACAATAGTAGATAATGCAATTTTTGTGCATTGGAAATTAACAGGCACAAATAATGGTGAATTTGCTGGTAGTCCTGCAACTGGAAAAAAAGTTGACGTAAATGGGCTTTCAAGATTACATTTTAATGAAGAAGGTAAATTGCATACCGAGCATATTCATTTTGATCGATTACAACTCATGGAACAGTTAGGTAAAACTTTAAATTAAATAACACTAATTATGAAAACAATTAAATCAACACTATTATTAGCATTACTGGTATGCTTTACAGTTAATTTTTCCTATGCACAAAAAAAATTCACCATTCATCAAGACAATGTTAAACCGTCTATGATCATGCAATATGAAGCCATAGCGAAAAAATTTAATGAAGCCACTAAAGAGCATAATGTACAAACCTCATGGTTAACCGCTACCACAACTGATTTAAAGTACATGTACATAACACCAATAGAAAATTTTGCAGATTTAGATAAACGCCCTTTCGCAGATATGGCAAAAGCAATGGGAGATGATTTTGGTAAAATGTTTGAAGAATTTGATAAATGTTATGACTCGCATACCAATTACAATATTACTTTAGTAGAAGATTTATCTTATATGCCCAATGGCATTACCATGACCCAAGAGGGGCAAAATCATCGTAAATTTTTCTACATTTATTTCACACCTGAAAATGCAGCTAAAGTACGTGAAGGTATGAAAGCGGTGAAAGAACTTTACACAACTAAAGGATCTAAAGAATATTATAGAATTTACAGAAATGGTTTTGGTACTCCTGAAGAATTTTATTTTGTGGCTGTTTCTTCAAAAGATGAAATTGATGGCGCCACTAGGTCTAAAGCTAACGAAGCCGTTTTAGGTCCGGATCGTTGGGAAGCTATAGGCAAGGTTATGAATCACGCAAGTCGATTTGAAGAATATACAGGTCAAATGCGTCCAGATTTATCCTATTCACCTAAAAAAGAATAAGTTCTAACCAACCCTTTTTAACCTCAAACCCTTCTTGAAATTCAAGAAGGGTTTGTTTATATCTAAGTAAATCTATAAGCCGAATTCTGTACTCAAAAAGAGCCCTTATCATTTATCTACGTGCATTGTTACCAATACACTTTAGCTGCCTACCCTCCAACAATCGAGCGTGCCGCCCGCTCCCGATAATTATCGGAACGTTGGTTTACATGGCATTGCACCACATAGAGTTTACCTGGTTTCACTACAGCATAACCTGTACATACTTTCTGTTGCACTTTTCCTAACCTCACGGCTGGTGGCCATTAACCACTATGTTGCACTACGGTGTTCGGACTTTCCTCCCAAGTGCTGAACTTGTTTCAGTATCTTTTCAAATTAACTTTAAAGTTAAAATAATGAGATACTGAAATAAATTCAGCACAAAAGCGATAAGGCGATTTACTTACCGCAAAAGTACAACACACAAAATTCAATTTCCAAATTCCATCAACTAAAAAATAATAATTATTTGGGCGTTACCCACAAGGGGTCGGGCTATTCGCTACAAGTCCTCGCTCCTACGTCGCTGTGGGCTTTCCGCTGCTATCCCTAACGCGGGTGTTTGCTAACTTATGTTTTTTTTAAATGAAAATTGTTTTGATTTTGGAGATGTTCATTTAATACAAAGATAAAGTTCCGTTTTAATTGAGCTTTATCGGTTGTTAAACGACCTAAGTTTAGTTTTTAATAAATTTAAGAAAAAAACCAGCATTATCTAAAGTTTATTTTTGTTAATAATTCTTCCAGATTTTGTTCCTAAAACACTAGATAAAATAGACATGAATTTTCTAAACTAAAACATTCTCCAAATTAGAATCTACACAAAAAATACCAGATATTCGCGACTCATTAACTATAATAATCATGTCTGCAGTAGACATGTCAGCGTCAACACTAAATATATTAACGTCGGCATTTCTGTATTTTTTAACGTTGCCCAAAAGATCACCAGTCTTAACGCTAATATTGGTTTTCTTAGGAAATCTAACCATCGTTTTAATATCCTCAATATCTGTTTCCGAGAATTTTTGATTCGGATTATCATCAACAATAATGGCATCAATTTCACCTTTCCAGTTCTTGCAAATCAAAAGCGATAAAAGTGTTGATAAATCATTATGTCCAATATTAAAAGTTTCTTTCCAATTCGCTGGAACATTTGTTAACCAGAGGTTTATATTTTTTTCAATGGCTAAACTTGCTGTAGCGTATGGTATATACATAATCATTCCAAAATTGTTCTTTCTAACATCTGTTATGAGTTTATCATAAAAATCTAGATTGGCATTTCCAGTGTCAATACTTACAAAAATAATATTGGGCTTAAAAAAAGCAGCGTTAAGGGATTGCATACTAATATTGATAGTCGTATTGAGTTCTCTATTTTCAACAAATGCATAAGACACAGAAATACCACTTTCCTTATATTTCTGCGATGCATTTTTCAAAAACAACTCGATGTTTTTCTGTTCTTCCGGATTTTCATGTAACAATGATAATATTTTAATAGAACCATTGGGATGAATAATGGAATGAATTAGTTTGTAAGAACTTCTAATTTCCTTCGGCATGGTCATGGGTATTAAAAGATCAGGACGCCATGATCTCACTTCCTTTTGAGGACTCAGATTACTAGATTTTTTTGTTGCCCACTCAGCAAGTGCTGTAAAAAGACCACTGCGAGAATCACCTGCCTCCGATTTCAATTTTAAATTAACCAAATAGAAGTAAAATATAAAAATCAATATGAGTGATGTTAACGCAACTATAGCATTAATAACAAACATGATGGTAATTGACCCAAAAGCACCTATAGCAGGGACAATTAATGGTACTTTTAATGTAGGTCTATAACTTGGTAAACTCAAGGATTGCTCTACAAGAACAACAATATTAACCATGGCATAGGTTATCATAAAAAACATAGTAAGAATTGGAGCAATGGTGTTTAAATCACGCAATGAAATTCCTATAAATACAATAACAGCAGTTATTAACATAGAATTTGCTGGCTCACCTTTTTTTGATGTTTTAGCAAGGGCTTTACTTTTTGGTAAAATGCCCTTTTCGGCTAAGGCAAGCAAAATTCGCGGAGCACCTATAAAAGACCCTAAAGCAGATGAAAGTGTTGCACCCAATAAACCAGCAAGTACAATAGGGCTATAAAGCGCTTTGTCTATAAACAAATTATAGTTTGAGGTCATTTCTGTAGGAGTTGCCAAAAGTGACGCAACAAATATTAAACTGATATAAATAAATGTTGTTAAAATTACTGCTGAAATAGTTCCTTTAGGAATACTTTTTCGTGGACTCGTAAGATCACCAGACATATTAGCGCCTGCCATTACTCCTGTTACTGCCGGAAAAAAAACTGCAAAAACAACCCAAAAG
>Ga0316208_1002047_pt1 | contig 17264 bp, 17 predicted proteins | sample 3monopyrite_MG_FD_204944 | JGI IMG/M metagenome (GOLD analysis project Ga0316208, IMG submission 204944) | Microbial mat bacterial communities from mineral coupon in-situ incubated in ocean water Damariscotta River, Maine, United States -... | ecosystem: Environmental > Aquatic > Marine >...
TCTTCTGTTTCAGCACTCATGTGCGAGCGAGAAGCAACTGTTCTTAAATTGGGTTGATCAAGGGTCTTTTCTGAAACATGAATTTGCACACCATCTAATTGTGCACCCTCCCCTTCGATGGCCGTGTACATTAGGTCAAGTACGGGCGGATAAACCACCCCGAGGATCGGACGACCTTCATGGATGAGCGCTATGTTCACTGTGAACTCGCCATTTTTCTTAATGAATTCTTTTGTACCATCAAGCGGATCAATCATCCAGAAATAGTCCCAGTTTTTTCGCTCTTCATAGGGGATGGCTCGACCCTCTTCACTGAGAATAGGGATATTGGTTTCCTCAAGGAATGAAACGATTCGATTGTGCGCAGCTTTGTCGGCAAGCGTCAGAGGAGAATTATCGGCCTTCGCCTCTACGGAGAAATCAGCACTTTCGTAAATCTCAAGAATATCTGCGCCTGCCGCTCTCGCTGCTTCCTTGCAAATCAGTAAAAGGGTGGACAGGTGCGGTATTTCCATTTTCTTCATTGTCAAATAATCATTCCCGCTGCGACGGTTTCATTTGTCCCCTCATCAATCAAAATGACACTCCCGGTATTTCGGTTTTTTCTATAGGAATCGGCCAAAAGAGGTTTTGTAGTTCGTAGTTTAACTCTGCAGATTTCATTCATCCCGACCTCTTTATCTGCTTCATTTCTGTGCAGGGTATTTACATCCAATTTGTACCGAATTTCCCTGATGATTGTTTTTACTTCACTCGTAGTATGCTTGAGCGTATATTTCATCCGTGGTTTTGGCCCGTCTGAATTCAACCAACAGAGCATTACATCCACATCTTGAATTTGCTTGGGCTGATTGTTGGCACGAACGAGCATATCCCCACGGCCTACGTCCACATCGTCTTCTAGCGTCATTGTCACGGACATGGGCGCAAAAGCCTCATCAATAGGGCCATCGAGTGTTTCTATGGATTTGATCTTAGAAGTAAAGCCAGATGGCAGCACCAAAATGTCGTCTCCTGGCTTGAAAACACCACCTGCGATTCTACCAGCATATCCTCTGAAATCATGAAATGCATCTGTCTTTGGCCGGATTACTGTTTGTACGGGAAATCGGCAGTCTATGTGATTGTGATCGCTACCAATGTGAATGTGTTCCAGGGTGTACATTAAAGTGGAACCTTCGTACCAATCCATAGTAGTGCTTCGGTTCACTACATTGTCACCGTTCAGTGCACTGATGGGCACAAAACGTACATCCTTCACATCCAGCTTGGAGGCAAAATCTTCATAGTCTGCGACGATTGTATCGTAGGCTTCCTGGCTGTGATCTACCAAATCCATTTTGTTGATACAAACGACAAGATGAGGAATTTGGAGCAACGAGGCAATAATCGAATGACGTCTGGTCTGCTCCACCACACCGTGTCGTGCATCTACAAGGATGAGAGCAAGATTAGCCGTGGAAGCCCCGGTGACCATATTTCTGGTGTACTGGATATGGCCGGGTGTATCGGCGATAATAAATTTTCTCTTGGGCGTGGCGAAATATCTATACGCCACATCAATGGTAATTCCTTGTTCGCGCTCGTCTTTGAGTCCGTCAGTAAGAAGAGCCAAATCTGTTCCTTCCAAGCCCTTTCGTTCACTCGATTGCTTGACCTGCTCCAGTTGATCCTCAAATATGGATTTGGAATCATACAGCAATCGACCAATTAATGTACTCTTGCCGTCATCCACGCTTCCTGCTGTGGTGAATCGAAGCAACTCCATGTCTAAATATCCGCTCATAATGTCTTTTTAGAAATACCCTTCCTTTTTTCTGTCCTCCATAGAGGTTTCAGATCGTTTGTCGTCCTCTCTGTTTCCGCGCTCTGTTTGTCTGGCGGAAGCGACTTCTTCCACAATTTTTTTCAACGTGTCTGCATCGGACTCATCGCCACCCGTGATGGTAATGTCCCCCAGCGTTCTGAATCTAATTTTTTTGGTTACGATTTCTTCATTGTCCTGAATTTGAATAAAATCTGAAACGGGCAACCAGGTGTCGCTTCTTCTGATTACCTCTCGCTCATGTGCAAAGTACAGCGATGGAATATCAATTTTTTCCGAAAGGATATACTGCCAGATGTCCATCTCTGTCCAATTACTGATCGGAAAAACACGAAAATGTTCACCGTGGTGGTGCTTGGCATTGAACAAATTCCACAGTTCGGGTCGCTGGTTTTTAGGGTCCCATTGGCCGAACTCATCTCGATGCGAAAAGAAGCGTTCCTTTGCTCTGGCCTTTTCTTCATCTCTTCTTGCCCCACCCATGCACGCATCAAATTTATTTTCTGCGATCGTGTCCAGAAGCGTGACAGTCTGAATGGCATTGCGGTTGGCATTTCTACCTTTTTCTTCGGCGGCCATTCCATTATCAATGGAGTTTTGTACAGATCCGACGATGAGTCGAGCACCTAACTTCTCCACTAAATCATCTCTAAATTTCATTGTCTCAGGGAAGTTGTGTCCTGTGTCAATGTGTACTAGGGGGAAAGGAACCTTGGCTGGGTGAAAAGCTTTTCTGGCCAAATGGGTCAGGACGATGGAATCTTTTCCGCCAGAAAAGAGGATGGCGGGATTCTCGAACTGAGCAAAAACCTCTCTAATCACATAGATGGACTCGGCTTCTAGTTCTTTGATATGAGTCAGATTGTAGCTACTCATTTATTTTAGTTTTGGTACAATTTTATTGATTAAGTGATGCAAACACTCCTCCAGGTCTTCTTCCGCAGTGTTGACTTTTATGGTGGGGTTTTGTGGTTCTTCAAAAGGAGAATCAATCCCAGTAAAATTCTTTATTTCACCTCTTCTGGCTTTTGCATACAGGCCCTTTACGTCTCTTTCTTCACATACTTCGATCGGACATTCCACAAACACCTCGAAGAAATTTTCTTCACCCACTAATTCTCTGGCTGCCTGTCTGTCGCTTCGAAAGGGCGAAATAAAAGCGGTCAGCACGACTACACCAGCATCCAAAAACAGACCAGACACTTCAGAAATTCTTCTAATATTTTCCTGCCTGCTTCCTTCAGAAAAATCCAAGTCCTTATTCAGACCCGACCGAATGTTGTCTCCATCAAGGAGATAGGTAGGCACGCCTTGCGTATGCAGATATACTTCCAACGCTCCGGCCAATGTGGATTTGCCTGACCCGGATAAACCGGTAAACCAAATCAAGACTGGCTTGAAGCCACTTCGTTCGATACGGTCGGCTTGTGTTATGGTGTGATCGTGAGGGATGATGTTCTCCATCAGAGTCTTCCGTCTATTAAGGTTTTATCCAAAATCCCTTTCACATCGTAAATGATTGATACCTGCTGTCGGATATTGTTCCAATCTAATGAGACAAATTGATGGTGAGCCACGGCCACAATGATGGCATCATAGTTCGACGGATTGAGATCAGTCAAAAGCTCAATATTGTACTCTTCCTGGACCTCCTTAGCATCTGCTTGTGGGTCGATCACATCTACACTGATATTGAAAGACTGAAGTTCATTGAAGATGTCAATGACACGCGTGTTCCGAACGTCCGGACAGTTTTCTTTGAAGGTGAAACCAAGAATTGCTACGCGCGTCGTGTTGGATAATTTATTCTTTGATCCGAGTAGCTTGATTACTTTGTTGGCCACATGAGAGCCCATGGCATCATTGATCTTTCGGCCAGCCGTGATGACCTGTACATGATGACCCAATTGTTCTGCTTTGTGGGTGAGATAGTACGGATCAACGCTGATACAATGACCACCAACAAGGCCAGGAGTGAAAGGGAGAAAATTCCATTTCGTTCCGGCGGCATCCAAGACTTCTCTGGTATCGAGATCCATTTTTTCAAAGATCACTGCCAGTTCATTGACGAAAGCAATGTTGATGTCTCGCTGAGCATTCTCAATTACTTTGGCAGCCTCCGCCACTTTGATACTGCTGGCAAGATGTGTCCCTGCGGTGATGAATGAATTATAAAAATCATCAACAATTTTGGCTATTTCGGGCGTAGAACCACTCGTTACTTTTAAGATGTCTGTTATCCTATGTGCTTTGTCACCGGGATTGATTCGCTCTGGTGAATAGCCACAGAAAAAATCTTTGTTGTATTTCAGGCCACTCACTTTTTCAAGAATGGGAACACAGACCTCTTCGGTACAGCCTGGAAACACGGTGGATTCATACACCACGATAGCTCCTTTGGTGAGGTTTTCAGCAACGGTCTTTGTTGCGGATTTTATGGGTGATAGATCGGGCTGCTTGGCATCATCAACAGGTGTAGGTACCGTGACTATGAAGAAATTACATTTTGAAAGCTGATCCTTATCACTCGTAAATCGCAGAAAGGCACTATCGTTTAGTTCGGTTTTGGCGACCTCAAGTGTGCGATCTTCTCCGCGCTCTAATTCCTCAATTCGCCCAGAATTGATATCAAAACCCAGGGTTGGGTATTTATTGCCTGACGCTACAGCGAGCGGAAGTCCAACATACCCAAGTCCTATAATTCCTACTGATAAGTCCATGTCCAAAAATCAGGGCGCAAAGATAACGTGGCTTTTTATCCTAGCACCTTCTTTTTGAAGTATTCTAGCGTTGGTTTCAAACCTTCAGCTCGTGCGAAAGTGGGGGACCAATTCAGGACTTCTTTCGCCCGGCGAATATCTGGCTTTCGCTGTTTAGGGTCGTCTTCTGGAAGATCCTGAAAAATCAACTTGCTTTTGCTTCCAGTTAGCCGAACAATTTCTTCACCGAACTCTTTGATGGTGATTTCTTCCGTGTTTCCAATGTTCACCGGATGAACATAATCGCTTAAGAGCAGGCGATAGATTCCTTCAACCAAATCATCGACATACGTAAACGATCTTGTTTGAGAGCCATCTCCGAAAACAGTGATGTCCTCACCCCGAAGCGCTTGAGAAATAAATGCAGGCAAGGCGCGTCCGTCATCCAGCCGCATTCGCGGGCCGTAAGTATTGAAGATTCGTACGATGCGGGTCTCAAGATTATGGTAGGTGTGGTAGGCCATGGTGATTGCTTCCTGAAAACGCTTGGCTTCATCGTAAACTCCTCGTGGACCAACGGGGTTTACGTTTCCCCAATAGTCCTCATTTTGTGGGTGAACGAGCGGATCTCCATACACCTCTGACGTAGAGGCAATAAGCATTCTAGCCTTTTTTTCTTTTGCAAGTCCAAGCAAGTTGTGTGTGCCTAGTGCGCCTACTTTTAAGGTTGGAATGGGCATCTTCAGATAGTCTATCGGGCTCGCAGGCGAAGCAAAGTGGAGTACATAATCCAGGTCACCTTTTACATGGACATATTTGGTGACATCATAATGATGAAACTCAAATTCCGCCAACGGCATCAAATGTTCAATGTTGTTTACGCTTCCTGTGGAAAGGTTGTCCATGGCAATTACGTGACAACCTTCTTTGATGAATCGGTCACACAAATGAGATCCAAGGAATCCTGCTCCTCCAGTTATTAGTACTTTTTTATTCATCTGTTTATAATTGATTTTTTAAAGGTCAGATGCAATCAACATATCATATCATTTTCCTGTGTTATCAGGATCAGTATGTTGGTTTCATCTAGAAATTGTTTTCCACCTTGGCTAGTGATGGTTGGTTTAAATCTTTTTGTGAAACGATAGGGTCAGACTGAAGTCCCCAATCTAAATTAAGGTCTTTATCATTATAAAGCAGTCCTTTTTCATGTGCTGGTGAGTACACGGCATCCACGAAATAGTAGAACAGTGTATCGTCCTCCAAGGTGTGATAACCATGCGCAAACCCCATTGGCACGAGAAGAAGCTTGCCGGGTTCGTTGAGAGTTGCTTTGTATGATTTCAAGTAGGTTGGCGAATCTTTTCGAAGGTCTACCACTATATCACTGACTGCCCCACGCGTGACGCCAACAAGCTTGGTCTGAGAGTATGGAGCATCTTGATAGTGCAATCCTCTAAGTACATTTTTTGCCGAACACGCAAAATTGACCTGCTTAATGTCAAATTGAATGCCGAGTTCGTTGTTCAACCTTTCTTGATTGAAAGCTTCCATGAAGAACCCTCTCTGATCACCGAATGAAGTAACCTCGATAGTGTAACAATCTTTTAGAGGTGTTTCTGTGATCTTCATTGCTTCAGGAGATTCATCAAATACTTTCCATAGCCGCTCTTGGCCAGATGAGCGCCAAGTTTTTCTACTTGCGCCCCATCTATATACCCCATCTTATAGGCGACCTCTTCGATGCAGCCAACCTTGAGACCTTGGCGTTCTTCAATCACTTGCACGAAGTTTCCCGCTTGCATTAGCGAAGAAAATGTTCCGGTATCTAACCAGGCCGTCCCCCGATCCAGGACCTCCACTTTTAAATTCCCTTGAGTCAAATAAGCATTGTTGATGTCGGTGATTTCTAGTTCGCCTCTGGCACTGGGTTTTATCTCTTTGGCTATGTCCACCACTTGATTGTCATAGAAGTAAAGGCCAGGTACTGCATAATTCGATTTTGGTTGGGCGGGTTTTTCTTCAATGGAGATTGCTTTGTTTGAGTCATCAAATTCCACGACTCCATATCTCTCCGGATCATGTACTCGATACGCGAAGACAATTCCTCCCGAAGGATCAGCGCACGTTTGAAGTTTTTTTGAAAAACCAGACGCATAGAAAATGTTGTCGCCAAGCACTAGTGCTACCGAATTGTCCCCAATAAAATCATGTCCAATAATAAATGCTTCTGCCAAGCCATTTGGTTCAGCTTGTACGGCATACTCAAACCAGCATCCAATTTTGGAACCATCTCCCAATAGCTGCTCGAAAAGTGGTAGATCGTGTGGGGTTGAAATAATGAGAATTTCTCGGATTCCGGCGAGCATGAGCGTAGATAGCGGATAATAAATCATCGGTTTGTCATAAACCGGCAGCAGCTGCTTACTCATCGCATACGTCAATGGGTGTAATCGAGTACCCGACCCCCCCGCTAATATGATTCCCTTCATCTGCCGTAATGTTCGTTGTAATAATTCATGTACTCTCCAGAGGTAACATTTGTTAGCCACCCCTCATTGTCCAAGTACCAATCTACGGTTTTTCTTATTCCTTCCTCGAACTGAAGTGAAGGTTTCCACCCGAGCTCTCTACTTATTTTGGAAGAATCAATGGCGTACCGCAGGTCATGACCCGCTCGATCTGTCACAAAAGTGATGAGTTTTTGTGAGCTGCCGATCTCATGGCCAAGTTTCTCATCCAGCGCATCACAGAGCACACGGATGAGATCAATATTTTTCCATTCGTTTTCGCCTCCAATGTTGTACGTATCTCCTGTTTTCCCTTGATGAAAAATCAAGTCAATAGCTGATGCGTGATCCTCTACGTATAACCAATCTCGAACATTCTCACCCTTTCCATAAACAGGAATTTTCTTTCCGTTTTGGATATTGTTTATGACAAGCGGAATCAATTTCTCAGGGAATTGGTTTGGCCCATAATTGTTGGAACAATTAGAAATAACGATGGGCAATCCGTAGGTGTTTTGGTAAGCTCTGACAAAATGATCAGATGCAGCTTTGGATGCGGAATAAGGAGATTTTGGATCATAGGCGGTTGATTCTTCAAACAACCCAGTGTCTCCGAGAGATCCATACACCTCGTCTGTTGAGATGTGATAAAACCTCTTTCCTTCAAAATTTGTCCAATAGGCTTTGGCTGTATTGAGCAAATTCATGGTGCCAAGCACATTGGTCTGGACAAAAGCCAACGGGTCTTTAATGGATCGATCCACGTGGGATTCGGCGGCCAAATGAATGACCCCATCGAAAGCGTATTTCTGGAATAATTGAGCCAGAAGTTCTGAATCCAGGATGTCTCCCTTGACAAAACGATAATTTGAAGCATCCGAAATGTCAAGTAGATTCTGAAGATTGCCGGCATAGGTCAAGGCATCTAGGTTCACAATCTGGTCGTCAGGGTAGCTGGTAACAAATCTGCGCAGAACATGCGATCCGATAAATCCTGCTCCGCCGGTTATCAGTATCGATTTGCTCATTTGTAGAACGATTTATACCAGTCCATAAAATTCTTTATGCCCTCTTCCACAGTCGTACTCGGACGATAATCAACAGCCTTCATCAAATCTTCTACATCAGCGTAGGTCTCTGGAACGTCTCCCTGCTGAATCGGCATGAAATTGATTTTGGCTTTTTTGCCCAATTCGTTTTCTATTGCTTTTATGAAATCCATCAAATCTACGGGCGCATTGTTGCCAATATTGTACAGACGGAAAGGCGCGAAGCTGGTGGCAGGATCGGGATTATCAGAAGACCATTCTTCGTTTGGTGTGGCGGGATTGTCCAGCAATCGAACGATTCCTTCGACAATGTCATCCACATAGGTGAAGTCCCTCCTCATTTTGCCATGATTATATACATCAATCGGTTTGTCAGCGAGGATTGCTTTTGTAAAGAGAAAGAGCGCCATGTCGGGCCGACCCCATGGCCCATAGACGGTAAAGAACCTAAGTCCCGTAGTGGGCATACTAAAGTTGGCTGCATACGAATGCGCAATCAGCTCATTGGATTTTTTGGTGGCAGCATAAAGTGAAACTGGATGATCGACATTGTGTTTTACTGAAAACGGCAATTGTGTATTGGCACCATAAACGGAGCTAGAGGAGGCAAAAAGAAAATTTTCCACATCATTTTTTCTGCTTGCCTCGATGACATTTAGAAACCCTGAAACATTTGCTTCGATGTAGGCTTGAGGATTGATCAATGAGTATCGAACACCTGCTTGTGCCGCAAGATTGACTACTTTGGAAATTTGGTGGCGATCGAAAACCGCCTCAACCCCAGCTTGATTTCCCATGTTCTCGTGCTCAAACTCAAATTCAGAAAATTGTCGGAGAATGTTCAAACGGGCATGTTTGAGAGACACATCGTAATAGTCATTTAGGCTATCAAGCCCCACAACCTTTTGTCCTGCCGCTAATAAGCGTTTGCTTAGGTGGAAACCAATGAATCCTGCGGCACCAGTAACGAGAATTGATTTTGATCCTGAATTAGCCAACGTAGTTTTTTTTTGCAATGCTAACCGCTCTTAAACCATTTTACAAGAAATTCGCGCTGGGTTCTGATTAGTCAAATATATGTTTAGTCAAATTTTCCTTCTGATTCGCAAAGATTTCGTCATTGATTGGCGGCTAAAACATCCGTTTACAGGTATTCTATTGTACATAGCCAGCACTATTTACACGGTATATCTTTCGTTTGATGCCGTGATTACGCCGGCTGTTTGGAGTTCGCTTTTCTGGATTATCCTTTTGTTTATAGCCACTACAGCTCTTGCCAAAAGTTTTATTCAGGAAGAGCGACGGCATTTGTATTATTATTTCACAATAAAGCCGAATGTACTGATCCTTTCGAAGCTGATTTACTCGTTTGTTTACCTCAGTGGAATTGGCCTTTTTGGTTTGTTGATATATATCATTCTTATTGGACGGCCAGAATTTTCGCTTGGGCTATTTCTGTTGAATTTTTTCAATGGTGTACTCGGTCTTTCTGTGGCCTTTACCATGATTGCTTCGCTTGCCGTACATACAGCTCAGAAAGGAAATATGATGGCTATTCTGGGTTTTCCGGTGATTCTGCCCATTTTGCTGCTGGCCATTTCCAATTCTCGTCGGATCGTAGAAGGTGCTGTTTGGGATCAAATCAGTAGTTTTTCATTAATACTGACATCTGTCAATGTAATTATCGTTGTACTCACACTAATTTTGTTCCCTTATTCCTGGAAGTCATGAAGTATTTGATTCGTACAAGTTGGTGGAAGTGGTTAGCGATTAGCTTGCTGATTTATACGGTGATTGGTGGCTTGCTCTTTAGTGTCCCAAGATTGCCGATTCTCAATGAGACGATTCGCGTGCTGCACTTTCATGTACCTATGTGGTTTGGTATGATCTTCTTATTTACGGCCTCTTTTATTCAAGCAATCAAACACTTGAAATCAGGGAGCATGGAAAGTGATTTGATAAGTGTCCAATTGGCTGAGGTGGGACTATTTTTTGGGATGCTGGGGCTTCTGACGGGCATGCTTTGGGCAAACTTCACATGGGGTTCTCCATGGAGCGGAGACCCCAAACAAAATTCCGCAGCTATTAGCATGCTGATTTATTTGGCGTATTTTGTTTTGAGAGGGTCTATCTCTGACGAACAAATGCGGGGAAGAATCTCTGCCGTGTATAACATATTCGCGTTTGCGGCATTAATACCTTTGCTTTTTATCCTGCCTCGATTGGCTGATAGTTTGCATCCGGGCAATGGAGGTAATCCGGGTTTTAACACATATGATTTAGATAGTCGGTTGCGGTTGGTGTTTTACCCGGCTGTGTTGGGATGGACATTGTTTGGGTTTTGGATTGCGACGGTAAAGATACGAATGAGTAGAATTAAAAAAATAAGAGAAGATGTTTAGAACACTTTTAATGATGGTCATGTTGTTCATTAGCGCAGGCATTGCAAGCGCTCAGGATATAGAGATGGCAGATCAGTTCAGAGCTGACGGAAAAATATACGTGGTGATTGGTGTGATCCTACTACTGCTCATTGGGTTATTCATTTATTTGTTTCGCATTGAGCGAAAAGTAAAAAAATTAGAAAAATGAAAACAACACATATAATCGGAATTTTGGTCATCGCCGTAGCGATCGTTCTTATCATCACTACGTCAGGGGATGCTAGCGAGTATTTGTCCTTTGGGGAAGCCAAGCAGCTTGCTGATAGGGGGAGTAAAACACAAATCCATGTGGTCGGTCAATTGAAAAAAGATTCGAATGGCGAAGTGGTGGGTATTCAGCCAAGCCCCGACATGCTCTCGTTTTCTTTTGCCATGGTAGATGAAGACGGGCGGGAGCAAAGAGTTTTTCATCCCAATCCAATGCCGACAGATTTTATGCGCTCAGAGCAGGTGGTGATTATTGGAGGATACTATCAGGACAAATTTGTGGCAGACAAAATTTTGCTCAAGTGTCCCTCCAAGTATCAGGAGAATGAAGTTAAGTTATAATACGTGCATTACCTCATAGGAAACCTCGGACATTTTTTTGTTATTCTAGCGTTTGTTGCCTCACTGGTTTCGGTTGTGGCGTATTGGCAAGTGAGTAGAGACCCTGAACGATGGAATCGTTTTGCGAACATCAGTTTTCTCGTTCATGGGCTCGCTGTTTTCGGAGTAGTGTTTGCACTCTTCTTCATCATTCACAATCAATATTTTGAGTATCACTATGCTTGGAGTCACTCGTCTAAGCTGCTGCCCTGGTACTATCAGATTTCTTGTTTTTGGGAAGGACAGGAAGGGTCGTTTCTTCTTTGGATGTTCTGGAATGTGATCATTGGGTTTGTGCTGATCCGCACCAATCGTGATTGGAGACCCTCAGTGATGGCGGTGGTTTCTATTACCCAGTTATTCTTGTCATCCATGATTTTAGGGGTGATGATTTTGGGTGCGAAATTCGGCAGCTCGCCATTCATGCTGCTCCGAGATGTTATTGACGCACCCATCTTTCAGACCAATCCGGATTTTATACCAGAGGACGGTACTGGATTGAATCCTCTCCTTCAAAATTATTGGATGGTCATTCATCCTCCGATGCTGTTTTTGGGGTTTGCACTGACCGTTGTTCCTTTCGCATTTGCAGTGGCCGGGATGCTGCGTGGCAAATTGAAAGAATGGATTCGACCCGCCTTGCCATGGGCGCAGTTTGGGACGATGATCCTAGGTGTAGCGATTCTTATGGGCGCTTATTGGGCGTACGAGACATTGAATTTTGGTGGGTACTGGAATTGGGATCCTGTGGAGAATGCCGTGTATGTACCCTGGGTGGTGATGGTGGCAGCTATGCACACCATGATCGCTTTTAAGAATAATGCCTCTGCTCTGAAGGTGTCCATCATCCTTGTGATCTCTACTTTTCTATTGATCCTATATGCAACATTCTTGACGAGAAGTGGCGTACTCGGTGAGTCTTCTGTTCACTCATTTACAGATTTGGGATTATCTGGTCAGTTGCTCATTTATCTGGCGGTGTTCACGATTGGTTCTATCTGGTTGATGGTCAGGACGTGGAAAAAAATACCATCGAGCCCTAGCGACATATCTCCATATACTCGGGAATTTTGGATTTTCCTTGGAGCAGCCACCTTGTGTCTGATGGCTTTTCAGGTAATCTATGTGACCTCCTACCCGGTTTATAATAGAATTTTTGAATTTTTCGGGGGCACGCTTAACCTCGCTCCTCCGGCGGATCAGGTTACTTTTTATTCACGTTATCAATTATTCTTTGCTGTATTATTGGCCATTTTTTCTGGCACAGGCCAGTTTTTTTGGTGGAATAAAACCAGCCCAGAAGAACTACGAAATAAACTGGTGACCCCCCTTACGATTTCGCTAATCTTAGCGGGCATTGTTTTTCTAAGTTGGGGCATCACCCAATGGCAATACATCCTGCTTCTTACGGCCTCTATTTACGCGATTGTTTCAAATGTGTTCATTTTCATTTCACTAGCCAAATCAAACGTGCGTCTAAGTGGAGGAGCAGTCGCTCACATAGGAATTTCGATGATGCTGATTGGGATTCTGTTCTCTGCGGGATACTCCAAAATTCTCTCGATGAATCATACCGGACGAGCGTGGAATAATGATTTCCCCGACGAGGTAAACCAAAACAATCTTTTGCTGTTTCAGAATGAACCCCGACAGATGGGGGAGTATTCGATAGTTTATCGAGGGATGAGGAAACTAACCAAAGAAGCCGGTTATGTGGATGTGAATGAACTACAGGAAACAGACTTCCCCAACAGGGTAACGGTTTTTCAGACGCTCTCGGAGAAGCTGATCAAAGGCGACACATTGACACTGGCAAATTTTGAAAACAGCTATTTTCAGGTGGACTATGAGTCGACTGCTGGGGAGAAATTTAGCCTTTATCCCCGGGTACAGATCAATGATGAAATGGACATGATCGTTTATTCACCTGATATTTTGCATAAGTGGCATTCGGACGTGTACACACACGTCCGCACATTTCCAGACCCAGAGCAGGACCCTGTCTGGAGCGAGACAGATTCAATTACAGTCAAGCGGGGAGATACTTTTTTTGTAAATGATTATGTAGCACATTTCAGGAGTATTGAGCCTCTCAAAGAGGTCAATGGGTTTCAATTGATGCCAGGAGATGTGGCAGTCAAAGTGATTATTGAAATTGAAGGAGAGTATAAAAACTATTTGGCAGAGCCCATCTATTTAATTCGAGGATCAGAAATAGGTATGCTCACCGATCAGGTGAATGACCTGGCCGTACAAATCACAATTTTGTCCATTCACCCAGAGACCAATGAGTTTGTATTTGGTGTTGGTGCCACACAGAAGGAATGGATTATCATGGAAGCCGTTCAGATGCCGTTTATTAATGTGCTTTGGATCGGCACTTTGCTGTTGGTCATCGGACTCATCATTGCAATTGTTCGTCGGTATAGAGAGTTTCGATTGATGAGGGACAAAGCGATGGAATAAGTATCTTGCAGTATGCCAAAATCTGTTGCCATTTTGGGTTCTGGGAACATGGCGTTTCAATTGCTCTCTGCTTTTGACAAAGCGTCTGTTTCGTTGAGCGGTTTGATTTCTCGTGATTTAGGTCAAGGAGCGAGTACGTTGGAAGCTACTTCAGCGAAGTGTGAGCTTGTTGGCGGAAGGGACGTTTCCGATTTGGAGACAGATTTAATCATACTTGCGGTTCCTGATGACGCTATTGCAGAAGTCTTGCGCTTCTATCAATTTAATTCCCATCACATACTCATTCATACGTCTGGTGCTGCATCGATTGATGTAATACACCACGAGCGAGCAGGGGTGTTTTATCCTCTCCAAACCCTCACTTGGGGCGAATCGGTAGATTTTTCTAGCATTCCTGTTTTGATAGAGGGTTCTAGTTTGAGCGTGGAGGAGTCTTTGATTGATTTGGCACAAGCGGTGAGTAATACGGTGCAAGTCATCTCCTCTGAAAACAGGTTAAAACTTCACGTGGCGGCAGTATTGGTTTCAAATTTCACAAATCATTTATATCATCGAGCGGAAAAATGGCTTGCTGAAAGTGAGTTGTCTTTGAGCCTTCTTCAGCCACTAATCGACGAAACAAACAGAAAAGCAAAGGAACTGGGTGCAGAAAAAGCACAAACAGGACCAGCCAAAAGAGGAGATGAAAAAACGCTAGCTCTCCATAAAGAGATACTTGAAGATGATGGGCTCAAAGAGCTCTATCACTTGATTTCTGAGGACATCAAGAATTTCAAATGAGTGTTTTTACAGCGATTAAAGGAGCACTAATTGCCAGCAGGTTTCCCAATTTGATAATTATTGGTTTGACACAATCTCTAAGTGCCTACATGCTTTTGCGTTTAGGACTCATAGAATCCATTGGACTATCGTTGGTCTTGTTGTCGATAAGTACTATGCTGGTGGCAGCAGGAGGGTACGTTATCAATGACTATTATGATGCCAAGATTGATATGGTAAATCGGCCAGAGAAGGTAGTTGTTGGTAGAACGATCAGTAGGCGAAAAGCGCTGGCACTGCATACAACATTGTCTTTTTTGGCGATTGTGATTGGACTGATTGTTAGTTGGAAACTCGCTTTAATTCATTTTTTGGCAGTGACCCTTCTGTGGTATTATTCTAATCATTTGCGAAGGTATTTCATTGGAAAATTGGTTGTTGCGATACTGACTGCTGGAAGTATTTTATTGGTTGGGTTTCTTTATGGAGTGGATAGTTATGAGTTGATGGCTTTTGCAGCCTTTGGTTCAGCCATTGTTTGGATTCGTGAGTTGGTCAAGGATATGGAGAATAGTCGGGGGGAAAGTGCCTATGGCGTGATGTCCGTCACAAATGTTTGGGGTATAAAGGGCACTAAAGTTATGATTGGAACAATTTCTGCAGCAGGCAGTGCCCTGCTCACCTATTTTATCATTGAACTTAATTCCGAGCTTACGCTCTACTATTATTTGTCTTTAATTCCCGTTCTTTTGATCTTCATTATTTTTCTCATACGGGCAGACAGACCAGCTAGATTCAAGCGATTACGGTATTTGACCAATTTATTCATATTGGCTGGGCTGGTGAGTATGCTTTTTGTGTAGCTCTGGGCTAAGTTTGTCTCATGACTCATCTTGCAATATTTGCATCAGGCAGTGGAACAAATGCTGAAAAAATCATGGAATTTTTTGAGTTAGATGAAGAGGTCACTGTTAGTGTCGTTTTCTCCAACAAGGCTGATGCATTTGTATTAAAGCGAGCAGAAAACTTCGGTGTGCCAACGGAGAATTTTGACAAGGAGCAATTTGAATCAGAAAAATTTTCAAGAAGACTGGACGAACATTTGGTAGATTTTATTGTGTTGGCGGGGTTTCTATGGAAAATTCCAGAGCACTTGCTCAAGGCTTTTCCAAATAGAATCATAAATATCCACCCAGCACTTCTCCCAAAACATGGAGGAAAAGGCATGTATGGGGATCGGGTGCATCAGGCGGTGCTGGATAGTGGTGATAAGAAATCGGGCATCACCATTCATTTGGTCAATGAAAATTATGATGAAGGTCGAATTCTCTCTCAGATGGAGTGTGAGGTGAAGCCAGAGGATACTACGGAAGCACTAGCATCTCGAATTCACGGGTTGGAACACAAGCATTTTTCGACAGTTATTGAAGAATACATTCAGAGTTGTAGCTAATTCCTACTTTTGCGGCTTACTTGAACCACCCGGCAATGAACCGAAAAATTTCCTCCGCTCTTGTCTCTGTTTTTTATAAAGAGGGCCTTGAACCCATCGTTCGAGAGCTTGATAGACAAGGGGTAAAAATCTATTCAACAGGAGGCACGGAGAAGTTCATAGCGGATTTAGGAATTGTCGTTACGGCCGTGGAGGATGTCACAGAATACCCTTCCATTTTCGCTGGACGTGTCAAGACCCTGCATCCGAAGGTTTTTGGAGGCATCCTCCATCGGCGAGATCATGAGGGCGATCAAAAAGAAGTTGACCAATACGATATACCACCCATCGACCTGGTGATTGTGGATTTGTATCCGTTTGAAGAAACGGTGGCTGGTGGTGGGACAAAGGATGAAATCATAGAAAAAATTGATGTCGGCGGCATTGCCCTGATTCGGGGAGCGGCCAAGAATTTCAACGATGTGCTGATCGTAAGTTCTCGAGATCAATACGATGAGGTGATGAATTTGTTGACTCAACAGCGTGGAGAAACGTCGCTGGCGCAGCGCCAACTCTTTGCGACGCGTGCGTTTCAAACCAGCTCGCACTACGACACAGCTATTTTCAATTTCATGAACACGTCCGGAGAAGTATCAGCACTCAAAGTCAGCATTAACCAAGAAAAGAAACTTCGATACGGTGAAAACCCTCATCAGGAGGGAAGTTTTTTTGGTAATCTGGACGAATACTTTGAGCAACTGCACGGCAAAGCCCTTTCGTACAATAATCTACTAGATGTAGATGCAGCGGTTCAGTTGATTGCTGAATTCGATTCCGAGGAAAAGGCATTCGCTATATTGAAACACAACAATGCCTGTGGTGTGGCGGTTGCAGATGATTTGAAGACTGCCTATCAACGAGCATTTGATGCGGACACACTTTCGGCGTTTGGAGGCGTGCTAATTTCCAATCAGTCCATCACTTTGGAAGTGGCTGAGGAGATAAGTACCTTATTCTTTGAAATTCTCATAGCACCACATATTGATAAGGAGGCATTTGACCTGCTTTCTCAAAAAAAGAATCGAGTGCTATTAATTCAGAAAAAAACATGGGATGAAGCAAGGCAGGTCAGGAGTGTTCTGAATGGAGCGTTAGTTCAATCGTATGACCGAAAGACGGATGCGTCTGCGGATCTGAAAACGGGAACAAAGCGAGCACCATCATCTCAAGAAATTAAGAACTTACTGTTTGCTTCCAAAGTCTGTAAACACTCCAAATCAAACACCATAGTTTTTGCAAAGGATGGTCAGTTGTTGGCCAGTGGAGTGGGACAAACGTCCAGAGTGGATGCATTGAAACAAGCCATTGAGAAGGCGAAGAGTTTTGGCCTAGACTTGAATGAGGCGAGTATGGCTTCTGATGCATTTTTCCCATTTCCAGATTGTGTAGAGCTTGCTTATCATGCCGGAATCCGATCTGTAGTACAACCGGG
>Ga0316208_1002048_pt1 | contig 17263 bp, 17 predicted proteins | sample 3monopyrite_MG_FD_204944 | JGI IMG/M metagenome (GOLD analysis project Ga0316208, IMG submission 204944) | Microbial mat bacterial communities from mineral coupon in-situ incubated in ocean water Damariscotta River, Maine, United States -... | ecosystem: Environmental > Aquatic > Marine >...
AATTAGCCGTCATTCCGGGGAAAGCAATGACGTCGAGGGTCTTGGCGATTTCGGGGTCGTTGGACACGATCAAACCGCCTGCGGGACCGCCCAGGCTCTTATAGGTGCTCATCGTCATGAAATGCGCACCCTCTGCAAGCGGGTTGGACCATGCGCGCCCTGCGATGATCCCGCATTGATGGGCCGCGTCGAACATGACCTTTGCCTCTATCTCGTCTGCGATTGCGCGGACTTCGGCCACGGGATGTTCAAACAGGTTCAGACTGCCACCAATGGTGATCAGTTTCGGTCGCTCGGCCAGCGCCATCGACCGCAATTGGTCCAGATCGACCGTATAGCCGTCGCTGTTCACCGGAGCTTCGATCGTGCGCAGCCCATATAGCCCTGCGCAACCGGCAACGTGATGAGTCACATGGCCCCCAATCGAGGCTGGCGGCGCGATGATCGTGTCACCGGGTTTGCAGGTCGCCATGAACCCATAAAGGTTGGCAATCGCGCCTGAGGGCACGCGAACTTCGGCGAAACGGGCATCAAAGACTTCGGCACACAGTTGGGCCGCGATCACTTCGATCTCTTCAATCGCTTCCAGCCCCATTTCGTATTTGTCGCCAGGATAGCCCAAGGATGGGCGCGATCCGATGCCGGAAGACAAAAGCGCCTCGGCCTTGGGGTTCATCACATTGGTGGCCGGGTTGAGATTGAAACACTCCTGTTCATGGATCACACGGTTCTGTTCGGCCAAATGCTCGATCCGGGCCAGTACATCGGCTGAACGCGCGGATGCAGTCTTTCCAGCAATGCCCTGAACCAAAGTTTCGCTGGTGGCAGGCACCCAGTCTCGCAGCGCAAGTGTCATTGGTTATCCTCCTGTTTGCCCCAACTTGTCCGTAATACAATGACAGTGCAAAACAGATTTGCTAATTCTTGGCGTAGAAAAACTGAGTCTAAAAATTATGAGTGTCACACCTAAACGCCCCAAGGGACCTCCACTAAACGCAATGCGCGCCTTTGAAGCCGCAGCGCGTCACGAGAGTTTTGTCGCCGCAGGAGAGGAATTGAACGTGACGCCCGGGGCGATATCACAACATATTAAGACTTTGGAAAGCTGGACGGGCATGCCGCTGTTTTGCCGAAGCGCACAGGGTGTAGAACTGACCGAGGCAGGTAAATCGCTGGTGTCGGAATTTACATCTGCCTTCGATGGGGTGGCCTCTGCCACCCGTGCCTTGCAGAACCTAAAACCCAACGCTGACTTTCATATCGCTGCCCTTCCATCGGTCGCGCAGCTTTGGTTGCCCAAAAGGCTGAGCAAGGTCAGAGCACATTTGCCACAGATCAATTTCTCGGTAACCGCACTTGAAGAGCCGCCAAGCCTTTCTCGGGAGTTGTTCGATATGTCGATCTTCTTTGGTGTGCCAGATGGGCACTCAGACCAGATATGCGTTTTCGCCGATGTGATAGCCCCTGTTTGCGCGCCTGCGCTCGGGGTTCACGGCGCCGGGCTTTACTCCGCCACGCTTTTGCACGATCTGACTTGGGCGAATGATTGGGCATTCTGGTCTGAAACGACCTCTGTTCCCTTGAAAGACCCCGAGAGTGGCCCGCAATTTTCCCTTTACAGCCTCGCTGTTGAAGAGGCGAAGGCCGGGGCGGGCGTTTTGATGGGCCACAAATGTCTAATTGAAGAGGCTCTCGTGTCCGGTTTACTGGTGCCCGCGCATGAAAAATACTGTGACACGGGCCGCTCCCTTCTCATTGACCTGCCGCATCAATCCAGACGAAGGCCCCAAACGGATCAGGTTGTCGGGTTGCTTTCCAGTTAGCCAGGGTCGTGACCCTAAGGCAAGAGCGATCTCCCGTGCAGCGCGCCGCGCCTGACAAAAAGGCATTTTCAAACCTTCACTGCGGCCCGCAGAAAAGTGTCCTCGCCGGCATCTGATAGCCATATTCAAAAGCGAAAGGAGGTGGCGGAGGGAATGACACATGCACCCAACTCTCTCCCGTGCCAACGTCGGACCCCGAGGGACATGCGCGAATTGCTGCGTAATTATTGCAGACATCAAGTCCTTAAGGCCTGTCTCGTGGGAGATGGCATTAAAGAGGTTTCTGATCCTTGGACGTACGGCAAAGCATCAGGACTGGTCACTGACGAAGACTTCAAGCAAAACTAAAAGTTCTGACGCCATGCATTTGGGGGAATTATGTCGACTTGCAGCCGCTGCGGTCAATCCGTGGAATTTCGATATGTCGGAGGGCGATGTATCCCAATCCATCCGTTCGGCGGCTGCAGTTCTGGAGGGGGTTACTCGTCTGGAAATGATTTTACGGGATATCTGTCGAGCAACGAAAGCTCTTGCTTCCAAACTGACTGCCCTGAATGTGGTGAGCGAGTCTTTTTCATCCGTCATAACGGTGGAAGCGTTTGGATCGATCCACCACTCGGGCCACCATGGTACAAGCACGGGTGCATGGATACTGGCTCGGGTACAAAATCGAAAACACGCAGCTCGCTGGCTTCCGACTACAAGCTTCCCGCGAGCAGTACGCAGGACGGTCTGATTTTCGGAGTCGTGATAGAGGCCGAATGGACCTGTCCCGCTTTTGTGCCGCCCCAAGTGCTCATTTAAGCCACTTTCCGTTCGAAAGCGACGGGGCTTTTCCAACCCAATGCTGAATGGCGGCGGCGCGGATTGTAAAAGCCGTTTATGTATTTGAAGATTGCCATCTCAGCCTTGCGTCGTGTCTCCCAAGGATGCCGCCAGATCAGCTCTGCCTTGATCGTCTTGAAGAACGTCTCAACAGCCGCGTTATCGTAGCAATTACCTTTGCCGCTCATGGACACCTTGAAGCCATTCTGACGCAGGATTTTCTGGTAGTCGTAGGAACAATATTGCGACCCGCGATCCGTGTGATGAATGCAGCCTTTGGGCGGTTGTCGGAACGCGATGGCCATGCTCAAAGCCCTGATCGCAAGGTCGCGTTTCATCCGGTTGCTGACAGCCCAGCCAATGACGCGCCGTGAATGCAGGTCCAAGATCACGGCCAAATACAGCCAGCCTTCGCGGGTCCAAACATAGCTGATATCGCCTGCCCACTTCTGGTTTGGTTCTTCAGCTGTGAAGTCCCGATCTAAGAGATTGGGCGCAATGTTGAACTTGTGGTCGCTATCCGTTGTCACCTTATGTTTGCGGGTCCGCACAACAGATATACCATTCTGACGCATCAAACGGCCCACACGGCGATGATCGACGTCCAAGCCAATCTCTTTCAACTCTTCAGTCATCCGTGGCCTGCCGTAGCTGCCAAGGCTGAGACGAGACTGTTCTTTGATATGTGCCAGCGTCACCATATCAGATCGCTGTCTGCGGCTGGCGGGGCGGCTGCGGAAGGCCCGCAAACCACGTGCGCTGACACCGACAACGTCACACAGTCGGTCGGCCGGGAAGTTGGCCCGGTGTTCTTCTACAAACCTAAATCTCATTGCTTTAGGCCCGCAAAGAACTGGGTGGCCTTTTTTAGGATTTCCCTCTCCTCCTTAAGAAGCCGGTTCTCGCGTCGAAGCCGGTCATTCTCTTGAGCGAGGCACAAATCCTCTTTCGACACCACATCGGTGTCTCGGTGTGCTGTGATCCATTTGTTCAGCGTCGACATGCCGACACCCAAATCATCAGCCACCTGCTTACGCGTAAGCCCACTGGTCAGCGCGATACGCACCGCATCCTGGCGGAATTCGTCCGTCCGTTTCAGTTCCATAGTCAGTCTCCTTTGGTGCAGTAAATGCTATCAAAGGAGCGGCATCAAACCGCGACAGGTCCACTATGGGGCGGTTGACGCTGAACATCCTGCTCAGCTTCGCCCAATTCGAGCGCGAGGTCATCGGTGAGCGGATCCGCGACAAGGTGGCGGCATCGCGCAAGCGCGGGATCTGGATGGGCGGCTATGTTCCGCTGGGCTATGATGTGCAGGATCGTAAATTGATGGTGAACGATGCCGAGGCCGCATCGGTCCGTCGCATCTTCGAGCGGTTTGTCGAACTCGGGTCCGCCACGGTTCTGGCACGCGAACTTCGCCGCGACGGGTTCCGCAACAAGCAGGGAACGCTGATCGACAAGGGTTATCTCTATCGGCTGCTGAACAACCGCGTTTATCGTGGTGAAGCCGTCCACAAGGGTAAGGCTTATCCCGGCGAGCACGACGCCATCATCGAAGACGACCTCTGGGATCGGGCGCACTCCATCTTGCAGGAAAGCCCGCGCAAACGTGCAAATAACAGCCGGTCGCGGACCCCCGCTCTCCTGAAAGGGCTGATTTTCAGCGACACCGGCGCAGCCATGACCCCCACCAGCACGAAGAAGGGCGAGAAGCTTTACCGGTACTACGTTTCGATGGATATCATCCGGAACCGCGAGACCGGCGAAGAGACCGCCCCGATGCGGCTGGCAGCTGGGATGGTTGAGGATGCGGTCGTGACCGAGGTCCGGCGCATCCTGCAAACGCCAGAAGTCGTGACGAAGGTGATCACGGCCCTGAACCAACAGGATGGCGCGGTTTCGGAGGCGGACGCCATCGCGGCATTGCATGAATTCAGCGCGCTCTGGGCGCAACTGTTCCCGGCCGAGCAGGCAAGGCTCATCCAGCTTCTTGTCCGGCGCGTCACCGTCACCGCCGCGGGGCTCGAGGTCGACATCAGGCGCGAAGGGATCGCAGGCGTCATCCGCGAGATGGTCGCGCCACGCAGTCAAGAGGCCGCCGAATGACGCATGCCGATGACACAATCCGCGTGCTGATCCCGTTGAAGGTTCGCAAGAAGAACGGTCGACCAAAAATCCTGCCGCCCGCCAACTATCTGCCGAGCGAGGACCGGACGCAGGACCCGCATGTTTTGCGCGCCATAGGCAGGGCATGGGGCTGGCGGCGGCGCATGGACGCTGGCGAGTTCAGCACAATCCAGGAATTGGCTGAGGCCGTCGGCTTAGCGGAACGCCATGTCAGCCGCCAGTTGCGGCTGGCTTACCTCGCGCCGGAGGTGTTGAAGCGGCTGACCTGCGGGCGCGAGCCACCGGCGGTCAGCCTGTATGATCTTTGTTTTTTGGCAGGGGAGACTTGGGGGGAGCAAGCCGAGCGGGTGTTCGCCAGAACAGTGCAAGGTCACTCACTGCCTGACTGTAGGTCTCATCCCTTCTGAGATTCTAGAATTTTCAGCGGCTCACCCCGGGAAGCGCTGTCTGCGAGCGGCGCAGTTCCCATCGCGAAGCAGTCCATAAGGTGAGCGGCATCGCTCCGGAGAGATTTGTAGTAGACAAGTGGGCGCGAGAGGACTACGTGGACGCAAGATTTTCTTGCGCAATGCAACTTCGCAAGATAGATTATCGTCGAAAGAGCAGGATGGAGCGGCAGATGTACGGTGATAGATTGAAGCACCTACGCGAACAGCGTGGAATGTCGCAGGCCGATCTCGCTGAGCTGCTAAAGTTTGAGAGCCGTCAGATCGTATCGAACATTGAAAACGGTGTTCGTCGAATGACCGGCGAAGAGCTCGTTGCGTGCACAGAAATCTTCGACGTCAAGCTAGACTACTTTACAAACCCGTACTTACTCGCCGGTCAAGGGGCCTTTTCGTGGCGCCAGTCAGGAGTGGATACGCAGGATCTATATGCGTTCGAAACTACTGCAAGCGAGTGGATCGGCGCATATCGCGTATTGAGGGATAAGTTAAATCAGAAGCCTCGTGCGTTGCTGGCCGAGGTTCGGTTGACAAAGCAATCTTCCTATGAAGATGCAGTTGCCACTGGTGAGGCTGTCGCAGCAGAGCTCGAGCTTGGAGATGTTCCTGCCGCAGCGCTTGTTGGTGCCGCCGAGAAAAAGCTTGATGCTATTGTTCTTATGGCAGATCCTAAGAAGGGGATTTCCGGGGCAGCATGCCGCCTTCCCGAAATGAATGCCATAATAATTAACCGGCAAGAGCCGCTATCCCGGCGCAGCTTCGATCTCGCGCATGAAATTTTTCACATCCTAACGTGGGAAGCTATGCCCCCAGATTATCTCGACGGGGTGAATAAAGCCAAAACCCGTGTCGAACAGTTGGCCGATAAGTTCGCCTCTGGGCTTCTGCTTCCGTCGTTCGTAATGGAAAAACATTTGGATCAGCTTGATGTCCAAGGGGAAGACTTTGTCCAGCGTGTGAACGAAGTTGCCACTGAGCTTATGGTATCTTCCCAAGCGCTGCTTTGGCGTTTGGTTGACCTGGGAAGGCTAAATCGCGGCACCTGCAAAGACCTTACGGAAACTGATTGGTTCTCATATAACGGTGGCCTTTTACAGAAAGAGACGCCGCCGCTTATGAGCAAGAAGTTTCTCGAACTACTTGCTTGCGCTTTGCAGGAGGGCTTAATTTCCGAACGGAGATTCGCCTCACTATTGGATTTGTCCTTTGAGGAGCTGATCGATCTATACAGCCAACATGGCCTCGAAAGCCCGCTTGGTCTGTAAATGAAACGTGGCGATGTAATCCTTGTCGATGCTTGCGTTATTATCGAGGCGCATCGCACCGGAACGTGGGCTGCCTTGCACAAAGGCTTTGCGCTTGAAACTGTCGAAACTTGTATCGTCGAGGCGCAAACTGGGAAAGCAAACCGGATCAACCAACAAATACTGGATGCAGATCTGCGGAAATGCTTTCAGAGCGTATATGCTGTGACAGATCTAGAAAGAGCCGTGCAGGCAGCCAATTTTGAAGGTGACATGCCGGCTCTTGATGCCGGAGAGCTTGATCTCTGGATACACGCTTTGCAGCGAGACGACGTTTGGTTTCTTTGCGGCCCTGATCGCGCAAGCATGAAGTTCGGGTGTCAGGTAGGTCAAAAAGAAAAACTGGTTTCCTTGGAGCAAGCGCTTTCTATGCTGAATGTTGGAACCTCCAATATTAAGGGGCACTATCAGGAACGCTGGCTGAGTGACGTTAAGGTCAAGTTTACGCTTGGCTTGCACTAGGTAGCCGCTGACCTTTGACGCATCTCATCAATGGAAACTCGCTTGAAAGGACGTCGCGGTCATTGAGACATGCGCATCCAGCGGCGAGTGTAGCTCGAACGCCTTCGGCTCTCGCGAGAAGTTCCAGAGGCGAAACAGACGCCATTCCGACCGGCGCTCTTCGGCGACCGCTAGTTCGTTGCGGGAAATGTAAAAGGGCGTGCGTTCCCAGCCGTTTGTCGTTTTTACCTCGATCAATCGCTCCCGTCCGTCCGGCGTGAAGCTGGCAATGTCATACCCAGCACCGTCGCCATCCTCTTCTGAAACCCAACGCACCTTGCGCGCCAGATCCTCTCGATCGGCCAACTTCAATGCAGATCGTTCGTGTGCAACGACCCGCTCTTCTCCGGCACGGCCGAGGGCACGGTTGCGTTCATCCCGTCCCGCCACGTCAAACTTTTTGGCGACATACAGCATCTGCTCCAGTTCCTGTGGCGGCGGCTGGTTAGACAGCGTCGGCGGCGGTCCAATCCAGATCTGTGCAGCCTCGCGCAGGCCAGTGGCTGGCCGCGTGCCAGGCATCCTTCCAAGCCAGGCCGGGTTCAATGCCAACCAGCGCGCCACAGCATCAACCAGAGTCGTCTGGAAATTGAACGCTGGCTTGTAGCCGGGGATCCAATCTTCGCCGAGCCCCTTCAACACCGCACTGATATTCTGATGCTTGAACTCGATCGAGCCTTCCGTTCGGCTCCGCAACAGCGGCATTAAACTGCGCCGGTGCTGAGCCTTGTTGTAGGGACGGCCCGCCAAATCTTCGGCCAGCATCGCGAAGTAATCCGCGACGATCAGGTCGTTTTCTTCATCTGTCCAGGGCCCATTCGACATCCCGCCAGGCTATGAGCGGAAAGTCTGTTTGTCATCAAAGACTTCTCACGGCCATTCGCACCACCCCGCACAACCACGCCGCCTTCGGGTGTCTCTGACCGTTTCGATAGCGGTCGAACCTGCCTCAACTGCGGCGCAATCCATTTTCGGCAAGCACCTGAAAAAACAAACAATTTTGAATGCGTCTCAATTTGGGTGAAGGGCGGGTGAAAGGAGACGCGAGGTGTGCAGAGACCGATTTCGGACCAACGGCCAGTCTCCGAAAGTCGGATGGCATCGTTAAACCCCTTTGAACCAAAAAGAAAAAAGGCCCGCACTGGAGCATTGTCTCGGGTTCGCGATTGGTAAGTGGCGGACAGACAGGGATTCGAACCCTGGAGACGGTCTCCCGCCTACACACTTTCCAGGCGTGCGCCTTCGACCACTCGGCCACCTGTCCGTGAGGCGGGGTTTAGCCTCAAGTGGCGGGGCTTTGCAAGACCTTCGACATATGTTTCATGAGCGGCTCTTTACGTCAGGCCCAACCACGCTTTACAAACAAGACTTCGATGACAAGAGGCCCAACTGCATATGCTGCACGATCCACCGAAAACCGGCAAATCCGAGAGGCCAAGCGAGACAACGCGCCTGCAAACCGGTGCGCTGTTGATCATTGCCTTTGCGGTCGTGCTGTTCTTGCTGGTGCAGGCGCGGTTTGTGCTGATCTCGCTTGCGACGGCGATCATTCTGTTCAGTCTCACGAGCGATGTGATCAACTTTATCGCGCGCCAGCGGATTGGTCCGTTCCGGGTGCCCAATGCCCTTGCCAGTATCGCGGCCATGGTGCTGATTGCGGCGGCTCTGCTGACCCTGACCTCAATCCTGTTGGCGCAGGTCAACACGGTGCTTGTCACAACCCTGTCCTACGCCGAACGCGCGCCATCTGCCGTTGCGTCGCTTTTTGCCTGGCTTGGCGACGACAGCCAACTGGCCATCTTCAATGCGCTCAGGTCCGTCGAGGTGTCAGGCTATCTGCGCGGGGCCGCCAGTCAGGCCAGTGGCATCACACAGGCAACGGTGCTGATCATCTTGTTCGTCGGCTTTTTGTTTGCGGAACGTATCTGGTTCGAGACCAAGCTTCTCAGCCTTGTGGGCGACGCGGCACAGGCCGAACGAGTCGGCAAGATCATTCAATCCATCATTCACCGGGTGAACTATTATCTGCTGGTCAAAACGCTCATCAGCGCCATCACCGGGGCGATGGTATTCGTGCTGGCGCAGGCTTTCGGACTGGAGCTGGCCACTTCGCTTGGCATCATCACCTTCGTGCTGAATTTCATCCCCAACATCGGTTCCATTGTCGCGACAGCCCTGATCGCGCTGGTTGCCCATGTTGAAATCGGCAACGCCCCAAGTACTTTGGCGGTCTTTGCCATCGCAGGGGTCATTCAGTTTGTGAACGGCAGCATCATCGACCCGATGTTGATGGGGCGCGCGTTGCGCTTGTCATCCTTTGGGATCATTCTGTCGCTGGCCTTCTGGGGCGCTGTCTGGGGCATTCCGGGGATGTTCCTGTCGGTGCCGATCATGGTGATGCTTCTGGTGGTGTGCAGCCATGTGCCAAACCTGCGGCCCTTTGCGGTGCTCTTGTCCCGTGAAGGATTGCCTGAATCCGAAAAAATGCTTGAGCGGCCGGTTGAGCGTGACCTTTTTGGCCCGGACCCCGGGCGCGACTAGCGGTTCGAGCGTGGGGCCGGTGGTGGCTTGTCGCCCAGAGGTTGACGCGCGAAATAGGTCACGTCTTCGGTGTAGTACTGATAGCTGTCAGCGTTGTCGATTGCGCGGCGTACGTCGTCTTGCGCCATCCGCGAACACTCGGTGCGTGAATAGCAATAATCCTCGGTTCCTGCCACGCGCAGAAAATGCGAAAGCTCGTGCACAATCGTGCCTTCCCGCGTGCCATAGGCAGAGCGCCGATCACCGGGGCGCAATGCGGTCAGCGGCGGCAGGTTGAAGAATGGCGGGCACAGATGCATCACATAAGGCTCGTCTGTCAAAACCCAGGCATATTGACCTGCAAGACAGCCATCTTCGGCGACAGGATCACATTGGGCAGTTACCCCCCCACCGCGCAAGGCGGTGACAACCGATTTCAGACTGGTACGGACCCGCTCTGCATTGGCCTGACTATAACCACCAAACCACCGCTGATAGTCAGAGGTATCACCAACAGCGACCGCCGCCTTGAGCGTCAGATCCTTGGCCGCACCCAGTGCCTCATCGATAATCTTCGTCTGCTCGGTGTTGCACCCCTCAAAGCGGCCATCAGCCGCCGCAGGGAGGCCCGCTGTGATCAGACCTGTCAAAAGGATCGCAAAACGCAACAAAGCTCTACTCCAAATGCAGATAGACACGCCGGTTCTGGCGGCCCTTCTTTTCGATCTTGCCCAGACGCACGCGCCCGATCTCCTGGGTATTGGCAACATGGGTGCCGCCGCAGGGCTGTAGATCAGCAGTCTCGTCGCCAAAGCCGATCCGCACAAGGCGAATTTTGCCACCCCCGCGCGGAGGCTGTACCGACATGGTTTTCACCAGATCCGGCTGGGCGTCCAGCGCCTCGTCAGTGATCCACTCTGCGGTGACATCCATATTGCAGGCTATCAGGCGGTTCAGATCATCTTCGAGCGCCGCTTTGTCCTCTGGTGCCTCTGGCATATCGAAATCCAAGCGCCCCTTTTCGGCACTAATGGACCCGCCGGACACAGGAAGCGGGATCACCACGGACAGCAGATGCAGCGCGGTATGCACGCGCATGTGGCGATAGCGTCGGTCCCAACTCAGCACCTGCGTTACCTCCTGACCTACCGCAGGCAGGCCCGCAGGCTCAGCAGGCACCAGAACGACGGTATCGCCAATACCTTTGACCGCCGTGGCAATGTCAATCTCGCCACCTTTCCAGCGCAGCACGCCACCGTCGCCGGGCTGCCCGCCTGAAGTGGGGTAGAAAACGCTGCCATTCAGCACAATGCCCCCCTCTGACGTGATCTCGGTCACTTTGCCCATCGCTTCGCGGGCATAGGCATCCTTGCGGAACAGCAGTTCGGTCATGATATTGGAATGTCCTTGAGCACTTCTGGGTTGCGCAGCCAGATATCACGCTGGGCGAAGGGTATCTCGATCCCGGCTGCGGCAAATTCTCTGGCGATCTCGTGGTTCATCTCGGATTTCACTGACAAGACATAGTTCACATCACGCAGGATCGCTCTGATTTCAAAATCAAGCGAATCCGCGCCGAAGCCCCGAAACAGGACCGAGGGCGGCGGCGTCATGACGACCATCGGGTGCGCCTCGGCGATCCGTTTGAGGATTTCTGTCACCTTGTCCGGGTCGGTCCCGTAAGCGACACCAACCGGCACAATGACCCGACCAACCAGATTGCCGCGGGTCCAGTTCGTCACCTGCCCGCTTACCAAATCGGCGTTGGGAATGATCACGTCGGTCCGGTCAAACGTCTCGATCCGGGTCGAGCGCACCGAGATCGCGCGCACATAGCCCATCTGGCCCCCGACCTCGATCCAGTCGCCTTCGCTGACCGGGCGTTCAATCAGCAGAATGATCCCCGAAACGAAGTTGGAAACGATGTTCTGCAACCCAAAACCGATGCCCACAGACAGCGCACCTGCAACAATCGCAAGGTTGGACAGGTCAATTCCGGCACTGGTGATGGCAATGATCGCGGCAAGGATGATACCCACATAGCCAAAACCCGCGACGATGGCGTTCTGCCCACCCAGATCAAGCCGGGTGCGCGGCAGAACCGATTTGCGCAGTGTCCCCTGAATAAACCGCGTCAGAAGATAACCAACCGCAAAGACCGCTGCAAACATCACAAAATCAGTTGGTGAAATCTGCGTATCACCGATGGCAAAGCCTTCGCGGAAGCGCGCCCAGAGTTCTGTCAGATCATCCATGCGCGCGCCCCATATCAGCGCAAAGACCGGCAGGCTGAGCAGCGACAGCACAAAGCTCAGAATGACCGGGATCAGAGCATAGAGGCCCCGAAGATCTTTTTCGCTTTCCGGGGTCTGCGTCATATCGTGGACGATCCGTTGCAACAGGAAAAGTACGCCAAAAAGTGCCACTGACAGGATCGAAGGCGTCAACAAGGCAATACCGGCGGCTGTGTATCCAAAAACGGCGATCACGGGCGCCACAATCGCTACAATAGTTGCAAAGCGGCCAACCAGCCCGCGCATCCGTCCGGGGGATGTTGCTGCATCATCGCGCGCCTCCGGCGCCGTCCCCAAAACCCGGCCAAGGCGCCAAAAAAGGGCGCCCAGAATGGCAAGGAGCGGCCATTCGAACGCGGCCTCGGCGCCTTGGGTCATGTCCATGGTGCGCAGCCCTGCACCCGCAAGCGTGCTGAAAGCCAGGACCCATGCAATCGCGCTGCCCGCATGTCGCCCCGACGCGCGGGTCCGGGCGTCATAGCCAAGGTATCCCGGCTTTTCGCCCACCGGAAAAACCTGGCGCGACAACCACCAGCCGAAGATGACGTAAGACCCCGCCAGCGGGATCGCCACGACGACATCGCCACCGCGCAGGCCGAAGATGTCCAGCGACCGCAGCGCCTCTGTCATTGCCAAAAGCCCCAAGAGCGGCAGGGCAATTTGAACCAGTGAGAGCAGGAACAATGTCAAGGAATGCCAACGGCCGGTTTTTTCGGCCAGCACTGAACGCCAATGCGTCACAAAACGCGGCCCCGCCCCCATCAAACCGCCCCCAACAATCAAAAGCACGATGACACGCGGCAAATTGCGCCCAAGTTGGCCATTCTCAAACTTCACGCGAAATCCGGCGGCGATTTCCACGCCAACCACTTCGATCAACCCCCAGAATGCGGCGGCAGCACCGGCAAGATGGGTTGGGTTCAGCGGCGACGGTCCGCGGACGGCCAGTTCGTCGGTTTGCTGTTGCAGCGACATTGCGTCAAATTCACCGATCAACCCATTCGCGCGCGCATAGGCCTCCTGCGCCAATAATTGTGGTGCCACCAGCGCGCGCCGCTGTGCTGTCAACGCGGCCCGGCGCTGGGCAACAGCGGGCGCTTCCGCGCCGTTTTCTGGTTCTGTTCCAAGGGCGGCCAGTTGTGCATCAACCGTAGCAATCCGGCCAGAGTTCACGCTGGAGCGCGCAAGGAACTGATCACGCCAGACAACAAGTTCGGCGCGTAACCGACTGATACCAAACAATGATGCGTCGTCGCGAGCGGCCAAATCCTCGGCCCGCTGGGCCAGTCTTTCAAAGCTGTCGCTTTCCTCAAGAGATGCCTGCGTTGGAGCCACCTCTTGCGCAGTGGCAACGGGCGGAGAAACGGCTGCAAACAGCCCCAGCAAGAATAGCGCTGTCAGGCGGCCGATCATGCGTCCTCGAACACCGTGGGCACATCGACTTCGGCTTCAAGCCAATCCGGCGTGGGCAGCCCTTTTTCCCGCAGGAATGCCGGGTTGAACATCTTGGACTGATACCGCGTGCCATAATCACACAAGACCGTCACGATCGTATGCCCCGGCCCCATTTCACGGGCCAGACGGATGGCCCCGGCAATGTTGATGCCCGTGGACCCCCCCATGCAGAGTCCTTCATGTTGCAGAAGATCAAAGACAATCGGCAGCGCCTCGGCGTCGGGGATCTTGTAGGCAAAATCCGGGGTAAAGCCTTCCAGATTGGCCGTGATACGCCCTTGCCCGATCCCTTCGGTGATCGAATCACCACTGGGGGGCACCTCGCCGGTGTAGAGTTTATAAAGCCCCGATCCGTCCGGATCAGACAGGCCGACCCTGACCCCTTTGGGCTGCAAGACGGTCCCAACCCCCGCCAGCGTCCCGCCAGAACCGCAGGCACAGGTGAACCCATCCACCTTGCCACCGGTCTGTTCCCAGATCTCGGGCCCTGTGGTGTCGATATGCGCCTGACGGTTGGCCACATTGTCAAACTGGTTGGCCCAGACCGCGCCATTGGGCTCGGTCTTGTCCAGCGCTGCGGCCAGACGTGCGGAATATTTTACATAGTTGTTGGGGTTGGCGTAAGGCACCGCCGGCACCTCGACCAGATGCGCGCCGGCCACGCGGATCATGTCCTTTTTTTCCTGACTTTGGGTCTTGGGGATCACGATCACGGTCTTGAACCCCATGGATGCCCCCACAAGGGCAAGGCCGATACCGGTATTGCCGGCAGTACCTTCCACGATGGTCCCGCCGGGTTTCAGATCACCCCGTGCAATCGCGTCCTTGATTATGAAAAGTGCGGCGCGATCCTTGACGGATTGACCGGGGTTCAGGAACTCGGCCTTGCCCAGGATTGTGCACCCTGTGGCCTCTGACGCGGCGCGCAATTTGATCAGGGGCGTGTTCCCAACGGCATCGGCAAGATCGGTTTTGATGGTCATGTCACGGCCCTTTCATTCTGTCATATCTGTGTAGGGCTGCACTGGGCCAACATCAAGCGGGCAAAGGATCAGACCAGCGCGCGCAGGCGGTCTTTGTGGCGTGCTATCCAGTAAAGCAGAAAGAGCGCCGGGCCGGTCGCAATCTCGCCACTGTCGGCAAGTTCCATCGCGGCATCAAATGCCATGGGGTGCAGGCGCAAATCTTCTGCTTCATTGTCCAACCCGCCAAGATACATGCGGGTCTCGGGCAGATCACATAACCCTGTGTAGGTATAAAAATAATCCGTACTGGCCCCGGGCGAGACATAGAACTCTCCTGCCGGGGCAAGATGCGTGACCGACAGCCCCGCTTCTTCGTGGCATTCACGCAAAGCGGCCTCTTGCGGGGTTTCGCGCGCGTCGATGATCCCTGCAACAGGTTCCAGCATCCACGGGTTGGGATCATGGCGCAGGCGTGGACCAAGGCGTGCCTGTTCGACCAGAAGAACCCGGTCGCGCCCGGGGTCATAGGGCAGCACAACCGCCGCATCGATGCCGAAAAAGCCTTCGCGCACCAAAGTGTCGGACATCTTGCCGTCAAATCTGCGATGGTGGGCTGTGACGCTTTGAAATGAAAAGAACCGCCCAACGGGGGGCTGTGCGTCGTTGATCTGAAAATCAGATGTACCCGGCGCATAGCGCTGTGTCGCCGGTGCTGCCTTTGCCCGATGCTTTGACCACGCCCGCGCCTCGATCATCGGCCACATCGCGCGCAGCACCTCAAACGACGGCAAAGGGTTATGTGAAAAAAGCTCTGTCACCGCAAGGATCGCCGGTGCAAGGTGATCTGCCTCCCATGCGTCGAGCGACCAAATGCCCTGACCCACCGCGACATTTTCGGGTGGCAGATAGCATTTGACCTCCCGTCGACCGTTAGCCGTTTGAACGGCGACATCCACAAGCCGATACCCGAACGCACCTTCATAAAGATTGAGACGCGCCATCTGTTGACTGTTCAGGTCCGCAAAAATGACGCCTTCAGCCAAGCCACCGATCTGCGTGGCAATAAAGGGCACGACGTTCCCCTGCACAGGGAAAACACCGTATCCGGCCAGTTGCGCAGGCAGGCCGGCGCGCACAGCACCGCCGGACACCGCCGCCATCAGGTCAGGGGACCGCAGCGTCCCGTAAACAAAAAGATCCATGTATTATGGAAAACGCTGGCCGAAGTATTCGGTGATCCAGGCCCCTATGACACCGCCGACCAATGCCGTGACAATCAGGTTCACATCGGCGAACAGGACTGCGTATTCGATCATCTGGTTAAAAATATCCACGACCGCTTCCATTGTGCCATCGCGGTAGCGATTGCGCAGCGCGTTCGAGATCATCTGGTTGAAAGATATCGCAAAAATCGCCACGAACCCGAGGGCAAACGCACATGTCAGACCGATGCCGATGGCCGGGTTATAGCCCCGCCCGGCGCGGCTGCCGCAAATTTTCCAGCCAATGACAAGGCCGATAAAGCTCACGACCGGTAACCAGAAGGTCGGGGCGTTTTCCTCTGGAAAGAAAGGGATTGTCAGCCCGGCAAGGTACCAACCGAACAAACCAAAAACAACTGCACCTGCAAGACGTCCGGCTGTGGGCATATCACTGCGTCCTTAATCTGGCGCGCACGCTCCCGCACATTAGCTGGGCCGTGTCACGGTAATCTGCGTTACATCGCAGTTTCCGCTATCAAATGTCGCGGCACAAGAGGTCAGATAAAATTCCCACATGCGTTTGAAGCGCGCGTCAAAGCCCAAAGCGGCGACCTGATCCCATTTTGCGTTGAATGTTGTGTGCCAGCGACGCAGGGTCAGCCCGTAGCTGTTTCCAAATTCAACCGAGCCTTTGACATTTAATCCAGCCTTTTCAACTTCTTGGCGTAGAACCTTGGGGCTGGGCAGCATGCCGCCGGGGAAAATGTACTTCTGGATGAAGTCCACGCCTTTGCGGTAACTTTGCCAGCGGGCGTCATTTACGGTGATGATCTGAAGTGTTGCGTGTTTGCCCGGTTTCAGGCGCGCGCGCAGGGTTTCAAAGTATGTGGGCCAGTATTGTTCACCCACAGCTTCAAACATTTCGATACTGGCAATACCGTCGTAGAGGCCTTTTTCATCACGATAGTCCTGCATCTTGATCTCGACCAAATCGGACAGGCCCGCCTTGGCCATGCGCGCCACCGCATAGTCGTGTTGTTCACGACTGATGGTCAGCCCGGTCACTTTGATCCCGCGTTCTTTCGCGGCATATTCGGCAAAGCCCCCCCAACCGCAGCCGATCTCGAGCACGTGATCGCCCCTTCTGGCGCCCATTTGGTCGACCATGCTGACGTATTTGGCGATTTGTGCGGCTTCGGTGCTTTCCTGACCTGTCTCAAAGATGGCGGAAGAATAGGTCATCGTATCATCAAGCCACAGGCCATAGAAATCATTACCCAGATCATAGTGGTAGCTGATGTTCTTGCGGGCCTGCGATTTGGAGTTGCGCTGCATCCAGAAACGGGCCCGCTCATAGAATTGGATCAACCTTTGGGCCGGGAAACCGTCATAGATGTGCTCGGCCTCGTCATGCATGAAATCCATGACCGCCATCAGATCAGGTGTCGTCCACCACCCATCCAGATAAGCCTCCGAAAACCCCATGTCGCCTTCGCGGACGGTGCGGGCAAACAGATCGTTGTTATGCACATGCACCTCGGCGACATAGCCCGGCTGCGGCCCCTCGGCGCGAAAATGCCGCCCGTCGGGCAGAATGATATCAACCCGTCCCTTCTGCGTATCCTTGACCTGATCAAAGACACGCGCAAAATAACGCGGAAGCCCGGTTTGGCCGTCTGTACTGGTTAAGATCATTGTTCTTCCTGTCGTCATGTCGCGGCGCACCAGAGCGCATAAGTGGCTCCGGCTCCACACAAGTTAACCCTTGATACGGCGAAGTCACGGAAAACGTTCAAAA
>Ga0316208_1002049_pt1 | contig 17261 bp, 13 predicted proteins | sample 3monopyrite_MG_FD_204944 | JGI IMG/M metagenome (GOLD analysis project Ga0316208, IMG submission 204944) | Microbial mat bacterial communities from mineral coupon in-situ incubated in ocean water Damariscotta River, Maine, United States -... | ecosystem: Environmental > Aquatic > Marine >...
ATCTTTTAGTTTTAGTCGATTATCCCGACTTTAATTTACGCTTAGCTAAAACCGCAAAAGAATGTGGCATTAAAGTGTTATTTTACATCAGCCCACAAGTTTGGGCCTGGCGGCAAAAGCGTGTTTTTAAAATTAAAAAACTCGTTGATATGATGGCGGTGGTCTTTCCTTTTGAAGAAGTCTTTTATAAAAAATATGACGTGCCGGTGCGCTTTGTCGGTCATCCTTTAGTTGATGAAGTTCATACAAGTAATGATTCAGCAAGTTTAAAAAAAGAATTTTTGCTGGATAATGATAAACCGATTATTGGCCTCTTCCCCGGCAGCCGTCAAAGTGAAATTAAACGTTTACTCCCCATTATTGTTGAAAGCGCACAACAAATCGCCAAAGAAAAACCGAATGCACAGTTTGTTATTCCGGTTGCCTCAACCTTAAAAGAAGAAGACATTCTTCCCTACTTTGAAGGCAGCGAACTGGACATGCGCGTCATAAGCCATCGCGCTCATGACATTATGGATGTTTGTGATGTGGTGATCACCGTATCCGGCACTGTCACGCTTGAACTCGCGTTAATGCAAACACCGATGGTGGTGATTAATAAAATCAGTAAACTCAGCTACTTCTTTGTCAGCCGCATGTTAAAGATTGAGCATATAGCTTTATGTAATATCGTCGCGGATAAACGTGTTGTGCCTGAACTGATTCAGAATAATGCCGAAGCAAATAAAATATCCGCTAAAATTATCGAACTGCTTGATAATGATAGTGAACGAAACACGATGATTAAAGAACTGAATAAAATTAAAGAGAAACTCTCTAATGAAGAATCTAAAACAGAGTTAAGTGATTTGTTGCTTAAGATGGTTCAGTAATGGGTATCAAGACTAGTAACTATTTAGCTCGAATAAATAAAATACCACTTAGGATATCTCTATACAACCTGAGTAACACGAAATAGTATCTTATAAACAGCCATTAGCAGAACTTATGTAAAATGCATGACCGTTTTATATAATATATCAGACACCTACTCCTTTTAATTAACTAGCTTTTTCAAACACTCTGCCTATTGATTCTATTTGTGCACATTATAAATTATTTCTGTAATAACTTAATTTATCGCAACATATGTAATCGTACACATGTCTGCTGTACCAGAAAGTAGTTGAGTATCATCTACCATTACATGTACTTCTCTAGCTGCAAGTTGTGCAGTTAACAACATTGAATATAATTCTTTATCTGTTTCACCAGTAGCTGTTAATGGTAAGACCGCAGTATCAGATGAACATGGACCATTAGCTGGCGACCAATTTTTTCCTAATAATTCAAAACTGACAAAGACTCTAGAGTTTAAATTTGCGTTACTTGAATTCACATATTTACTCATATATTTAATAGAAACCGTATTTAACTGATATATTGCAGCATGCGCAGCAGAATAAAATGCACTTAGAGACAGTAACATCATTAAAAAATAAACTTTTTTCATAATTAATCCTCTAGTAACACTCTTCCATTTTTATTTACAAATACGTTCTAATTTAGAGAGAAAAGTGTCAGACTGAACTCTTCCTACTAAGCTCTTCCATATGTTATAAACAATTGTTCTCTGACACCTATTTCTCCTTTTCCCGTCTCAACTTCTTTCAGAATCTTCACGATCTGCGTTTCTGAATAACGTTATTTTTTCATTCTTGTTCTCCTGTTTCATAGTTTACGATGGAGAACTCTAATTGGCTACGCCACTATTCTAGGAAATGGTTACACCAATAGCTATTTTTTTCTTAGCTAAATAAGCTAAAGCCTAATGTTACGAATAAAACATGTATCTAAATGATCGTGATAAATATCAACTTTTCTACCTGTTATTTTGGCCGTTAAAGCAATGCTAAGGACTGATTTCACAGAATCTTGAGTTAGTGTATTTTGCCCTGCCATTGCATACATGATTTTACCATAACTACTATCTCGGCATTCGCCAACATTAGGAGTAGTTACTGGTACATAGATAATAATTTTATTCACTTCTAGCATCTCAATATTATTAATAGTAGCGCCATTCGACCATACATCGCCAGCTATCGCAGTAGATGCAAAGAATAAAAAACCTGATATAGATATAACGGCCTTTTTTATATTAATCATATTTACTTTTCTCCATTGAATTAATCTAATTTAAAGTGTTCTATTTTACTTAATTCCAAAACCTGCCAATACATTTAACCGCAACAATATAGAGTTCTATAACTTACCTTTTTGAGTAAAGCTCTATGTAATATTTTTTAACTTATCCCTAAACTTAATAAACCCTAACAGCCAGAAAATATTAGGTGACAGAAGCCACTGGTTTTAATAGACATAGTTTGTACTTTGTTATACTTCATACAACCCATCTGTATAAGAAACAATTTAGCCAGAACAAACAAAGTGCCGTTCAGGATATGTTTAATGAAACGCATAGCGGCTCTAAAACTGTCTCTGACACCTATTTCCTTACTTAATATCGATTGTCGAGATAGTTTCATATCCATATGGATCACAGTTACTACTCCCATGTATAACTATTTCCTTATTAGTTGTATAAGCCATCGCAAGAATTGAGGTCCATATTTTCCCTAATCCTGTGTCAGCATTTTCATAGGTAAACCAATTTGGGGACGGACAACTAGTTGATTGGCCAACATATACTGAAACACGCGCAGCTGAAGTGCCAGAACTAAAACGCACTGTTGAAACCTTGCCTGTATAACTAGAGGCAAAAGAATTTAAATATATAATAAGTCCTAAGAACAACAAAATTTTCTTTTTCATTATATTCATCCTGTAAAAAATACAATATTAGCTGTCAGCGCCCAATCATTTCTAATAAACAAGGTAAAGCTCTTCATCTTCTCGCATACACGGTCTACCTGCAATCCCTTTACGTACTTTGCGAAGTAACACCTGTTCAATTTTATCTTTAAAGTCATCCCGACCTAGCACAAAATCTTGATTCACACTATCTCTAATCTCATGCAACAACGCATTATCCATCTTATGTCTAAAAAGTTCTTGATAGGCATAACAACGTTCTTTTTCGTTTACCCCCAATGCCAAATACAACGGATGCGGTGTGATGATTTTGTTATCGCTTGTCGTGGCATTAGAACCATAACTTAACCAGCGATATTAGCTGGGCGCTTCAACCATGTCAGCACGAACCGGATTAAGTTCGATATATCGCATACATGTTAATAAATAACGTTCACCATTCACCAAACTTGCTTTATAACGCCCTTCCCTAATGTGCCGGTACGTTTATAGGTTTTATTAATATACTGTACGTATCGTTTTCCCAACGACTGCATCAATGCCGATATGCCGTGTTCCTGTATGGGTGTTAGCAACATATGGACATAGTTTGTCACCAACACATAAGCATGAACATGGCAACCTATTTTCTCTGCCGCAATGTTTAAAAATTCTCAATAGGTAGAATAATCTTCTTCACTATAAAAACATGGTTCTCGATTATTACCACGCTGTATCACATGTTGCGGTACACCTAACAAATTAAACCTTGGCTTCCTTGCCATTGTTATTCTCCTTTTTATGTTTTATAAATCTTCATCTGTATTAGAAAAAATTTGGCTAGAACAACTCTGTTGTTCAGGACATGCATAATGAAACGCGAAGCGGTTCTAATGCTGTCTCTGTATTGCTAATACCTAACCTATATTAGAAACAATTGGTCTCTGACACCTATTTCTCCTCTAGCAACAATCTTCCATTTTATTTAAAAATACGTTCAAATTTAGAGAGAAAAGTGTCAGACTGAACTCTTCCTACTATGCTCTTCCCTATGTTATAAACAATTTATCTCTGACACCTATTCCCTGTTGGTACGGAAGTTACAACAACTCTTCTGAAAAAACGACCGACTGAACTATCCCATACTCATGGGCACCATAGGTAACACATTGGTAGGAATAAATACGCACCGATTTACTTGATGTGTATGCCGTTAGTAACATAGAATATTTTTCTTTAAATCTAGGATCGTCTGTCAACAATAAAACCACAGAGTGTAAATTAAGACAAGCTCCTTCACCTGCATTTGTAGCATCTGCTAGCCAAATCTCAACACCTTCTTTTGGATGAATACTAGGATCTGCCCAAACAATAGCTTTAATTAAAGTTTTATTAGTCTGGCCTGCATAACATATTGAAGTCAGTGATAGTAAAATAGAAATTATAAAAATTATTTTTGATTTTCTCATAATATTTTCCTCATTTAATTTATGATATAGTTTTATAAAAAATTAAGTACCAGAGACCAGCATATTACTAACAAACATAGTAAATATCTTCCTTCTCCTTAACACACAGCCTGCCCGCCAAGCCTTTTCTTACCTTTCTATTTAACATCGATTCTATTTTATCTATAAAATCGTCCCGCCCTAGCACAAAATCTTGATTCACACTATCTCTAATCTCATGCAACAACGCATTATCCATCTTATGTCTAAAAAGTTCTCGATAGGCATAACAACGTTCTTTTTCGTTTACCCCCAATGCCAAATACAACGGATGCGGTGTGATGATTTTGTTATCGCTTGCCGTCGCATTAAAAGCATAACTTGCCCAGCGATATTCGCTGGGCGCTTCAACCATTTCAGCACGAATTGGATTAAGTTCGATATAACGCATACACGTTAACAAGTAGCTATTGCTGTCAATCAAACTCGCTTTATAACGCCCTTCCCTAATGTGCCGGTACGTTTATAGGTTTTATTAATATACTGTACGTATCGTTTTCCCAACGACTGCATCAATGCCGATATGCCGTGTTCCTGTATGGGTGTTATCAACATATGGACATGGTTTGTCATCAACACATAAGCATGAACATGGCAACCTGTTTTCTCTGCCGCAATGTTTAAAAATTTTAAATAGGCAGAATAATCTTCTTCACTATAAAAACATGGTTCTCGATTATTACCACGCTGTATCACATGTTGCGGTACACCTAACAAATTAAATCGTGGCTTCCTTGCGATCGTAATTCTCCTTGTTACGTTTTATAAATATTTATCTATATTAGAAAAAATTTGGCCAGAACAACGGTGTTGTTCAGGACATGCATAATGAAACGCGTAGTAGTTCTAATGCTGTCTCTGTATTGCAAATCCCTAACCTATACTAGAAACAATTAGTCTCTGACACCTATTTCGTTCTTTTCAAGTGCTCTGACACCACTCAATTCTTTTTAAAAATCTATCTTAATAAATTTATATACCTAACTTCAGCAGTAGTACCGTTACAGGTATATCCTATTTTTACAGATCTTCCTGATTTTAGTGCTTCTGTGGTGACAGCCAAGAATGTAAGCCTTACCACTAGCAGTGGTTGAGTTTCTGTACTAGCAATAGTAGCACCACATTGTGTGGCTGGTTCTACGTAAAAAAAAGTTAACCCACCTTCTGTTCCTGCTTGAGTTGCCACTTCTGTAACAGAATGAACACTGTTAAATGCATAAACCTTACTGAAAAGAACACTTGTTACAAACAAAGTAAAAATTAAGATTTTTTTCATTCTTTTCTCCAACTTACCAATTTTTCATATTGAAATAATAATTTCATTTTCAATGTAAATAACGCTAACAATACGCCTAATCATTACTTATTATTTATTACTTTCACACTATCTATATTAGTGAAAACTGTGCTCTGACCCCATTTATTCTCTCCTTGTTATATTTTATTAACCCTTATCTATATTAGAAACAATTGGTCTCTGACACCTATTTCCACTAATTTAAATATCAATCCAAAATAATGTTTAAAATTGGTATCAACCATGCGAAATCATCTGGGTGAGCTTTGATTTCGACAGAGTCAGGTGATTCACCTAATGCGTTTACAGCTGTCACGACATAGTAATAATCTTTCTGGTTAATAAGATTATTATGTTCGTATGGATTGGTTACATTAGTAATTTTAGTTCCTGTTGTTTTTGTTACCCCTGAACTTTCGCTCCAATAAATATTATAACTATCAGCACCTAGAACATTAGTCCACGTTATAGTCAGTTTTTTATTCCCTACTTTAGCGGCTACATTTTGAATAGCATACTCAGTGATACCTGTTGGATCGGTACCGTTTGTAAACTCATCAATATTAGTAACGCCATCGTTATCAATATCCGCTAAAGCATCATTCTCAAACGGATTTAAACCTGTTCGTAAAACTTCATAATCATCGGGTAATCCATCACCATCAGTATCCGCATTATTTGCAGCTGTACCAATTTGGAATTCTTGTATATTAGTGAGCGTATCGCCATCTAAATCATCATTAGCATCATTTACTAAGGGATTTAATCCTTGCGCAACTTCATAATCATCAGGTAATCCATCTGTATCGGTATCATTATTATTTGGATCTGTGCCTAATTGATATTCTGTAAGGTTTGTTAATGAATCGACATCAAAATCTTGTGTCGCATCGGTTGCTAATAACGGATTTAAACCAGTCGTATTTACTTCGTATCCATCTGGTATACCATCTGAATCTGTATCTGGATTATTGAGAACTGTCCCAGCGGTATACTCTTCAAGATTAGTTAAACCATCGCTATCAACATCGACAAGTGCATCAGAAGGATCAGTCGGATCTAATTCTACTGAATATGTATATTCAAAGATGTTAGGCATACCATCTGCATCTTTATCCGTTTTAGCATCAGCGGCTAAATATGGATCTAGTCCATACGTTAATTCATAAGTATCAGGCATGGTGTCGCCATCACTATCACCATCATCGGGTTTTTGAGCGGTGTGTTTAACATCACGTCCAAACATCGGCCACGGTGTAGCGGCTAATCCGCCTGCACTTCCTTCTAAGGCATAAAGTGAAGTGTTTTTAGAAAGAATAAACAAGGTGCCATCACTGTTAATTGTCGGTGATGAAATCACTTCACTGTCTGCTATAAAAGACCAGCGAATCATATCGGCAGGAATATAGTTTGCTGGGTTATAGGCGGCAGGATCAATGGCATACACTTTATTATCAAATGCACCAAAATAAACCAAGCCATCTTCACCAATCGCGGGGGAAGAATAAACCGGTGTTGTGGTTGGGAATGACCAAATTAGATCACCTGTTGCACTATTAATTGCGTTTAACATACCGTCATCATAGGAACCGACATACAAGGTATTGTCTTCAGCAATGGCAGGGGCAGAAGCGATGCGGCCACCTAAGGTGGTTGACCATTTCAAACGGGTTGCATCGGTTGCAGTTGGATCTAAAGCATAAAATTTACTGTCAAAACCACCAACATATACCGTACCATCCGCACCAATCGCAGGCGTCGAGACACCCACATTTAACGTCGTAATATAAGACCAGAGCACACGGTTTGCCTCTATTGCATTGGGGTCTAGAGCGTAGAGTTTACCGTCCGCCGAACCAACATAAACAGTACCATCTCGCGCAACAGCCGGTGACGAGCCTATTGCACCCGCGGTGGTGTAAGACCAAAATTGTTCACCATTAGTGGGGTTTAAAGCATAAACCGTATTATCCGTTGAGCCGACATAGACCGTACCATCTGCCGCAACTGCGGGGGACGAATACACTTTTCCAGTCGTATCAAAGTGCCACTTTTCACTCCCCGTGTTTGCATCCAGAGCATAAACACGGCCGTTATAGTTACCGACATATAAAGTATTTCCGTCATGACTCAGTGCAGGCGATGAAGCAACATAGGCACCGGTGTCAAAATTCCACTTAAAATTCCCTGAGGTGTCATAGGTATAAACAAACCCATCTGCATTGCCGACATAAACAAGTTGCAAGGTTTGATTAATGGCAATAGAAGAACCAATGTTACTGCCCGGTGTGACTGTCCATTTCACATCACCCGGTGCAGCAATAACAACGCTGCACAAACAGGCCAGTAAAGCACTTATTACAATTTGTTTGTTTATTTTATTTATTAGGTTCATCAGCTTTTCAACTTGTTATTGTTTAGTTCAACCTGTCATTTTTTTTACTTAGTATTACTGTTGGTACATTAAAGATAACTGGGTATTTTTTACAGGAAAGTTATAAATATTCTTGTCCTTATCCCTAAATGCCAATACGGTATTCACACCAACACCTGTAAAGGCAACATTAACATCACTAAAAACACACTGTTTGTTACACTTATCATTAACTTTATAGGTTAATTGTTTTTCCTTTAATTCTCTTATCAAAGTTTCAGATGCATCCTTATTGATAAAAACTGTTGCGCCATTAATTTTCACCCCAACCCTTTCCATCACAATATTTAGCAAACTCCCAAAAACTCCTGCAAACAACACTGGGCAAAGAATTATTAGCGATAAAAACAATGGTTTTACAAATACTTTACTTTTGTTCTCTACGCCCTGATAAACAGCATATAACACCAACATAACCAGCATTGTTTGTATCATAGCTTCTAAATTTGAATACAAATAAGACACATAAAGTAGAACTGCGCCTATACCCAAACTCATTATATTTAATAACACACCATCAAAAGACAACTTATTATTAATGTATTTATCTTTATGCATTAAACCTCTTAAAAACATAAGAACTCGGAGAGGTGTAACTAGTGAGTAAGCTATCAAGGCGACAAATACAAAATAGATAAAACCAAACACAATCGCAACAGCTATAAAAAATAAAGTATCTCCTACGGTTAAACCAACCGGAAAATAAGTTATTTTCAAAAAATATAACATCGCTAATAACGCACCAAAAACAGCACTCAATAATGAAGCTAATTTAAATAGCTTCATTACATCCTCTGAAAGCATTGCATATTTTTTTATTAATTCATCCATTTATATTTTTTAACTAGCTATATTAGAAACAATTGGTCTCTGACACTTATTTCTTGTTTTTGATCACTTTTTTGTGGGGATACCTCAGTCTCTGACACTTATTTCCCATTAATTCATCCATTTATATTTTTTAACTAGCTATATTAGAAACAATTGGTCTCTGACACTTATTTCTTGCGTCAAACTAGGGGAGGTTCAGTCTGACCCCTTTATTAAGTTGCTGGCTGTGCCATTAAGTCCAATTCTGTTGTTGCATCGATTTCACTATCAGCCTTTAAAATTAAAAAACCAGACTCGCCTTTGTTAAGTCGGATATTTATTTCAGGTTTACTATCAGATTCGTACTTAATAAACTCAGTTTGTAAAGTATAATTCCCTGGTGGTATTTTCAATTGAGCCGAATCAGAGATACTAGCAATTTCTATGTTTCCATCTGATGATTCAAAAGGTACTTTGAAAGCACGTATACAATTTATAGGTAAAGGCGGAATTGGTTCATTAATATACAAGTTAATTTTGTGTTCACCATCTTCAGCCAAAGTTCGAAAAGATGCACTCCCCGGTCTCCAAGAAAAACCCTGTGAAAAATTTCGATCACTCCAGTCATTAAACGGCTGCTCTAACGTATTCACAAATACACATACTTGCGAATACGATAAATATATTTGAAATGAATGTTTAGCCATTAGTCCGTTACCTTAATCCTTACTTTTTCCCCATTTGAGAGACCACGACATGCATTACCAATACAGGCACCTGCTGCCATATTGTCTTTTGGTTTTATTGCACGGACACTCGCACCTTTACCGCCTTCTTTAAACATAGCTGGTGGATATTCGTCTAATTGTTTGCCGGGTACTTTTGGTAATCCACCAATAGATGCTTTTCTATTGGGACGGGCTCCATCACGAGCAATAGTCAGAATATCTTTATGTCCAGCTTTCTGAGCGTCAGCAATATGGTCAGCCGCTTCACCGTATTTATCTCTAGAAATCGATATTTCCTTTGCAACATCTCCCTGATCACTACCAGTTTTATTCTTAACACCTCTTTGCCCATTTTCAGCTTTATTCCCTGCATTAGTTTCAACCTTCTTCTTAATATTACTATCACTACCACTGGTCTTCTTCGTCTGTGACGTTGCACCAAGCACTTCATTCTCACGTGATTTACGACTCTTAGCACCATCGCCTTTAGTAACTTTCTTAATAAACACACGTGCTGGTTTTGATATACCAACCACAGAAGCACCAATTTCAAGCCCGGCGGCTACCCTATCAAACGTGGGTTTGGTTTCATCAAACACGGTTTTTGAGTTTTCAATCGTTGTTGTCACCGTATCAACTGCGGAATACGCACGCCAAGCGAGAATACCTAACGTAATAGTTCCTGTGATAACAAAGTTACCATCGGGATCAGTATTGCTTAACGGGTTATTGTGAACGTACGCATAACGATTAAAGCTCTGGCTAAACTCGGGGGCTTGTATAAAACGATCTGGGCTTAAGAAGCGACCTATTTCAGGATCATACACCCGACCATTCATATGAATAAGGCCAACCGAGTCTAAGTGCTCATGATTCGTAAAACCACGCGTGGTGTTGGTAAATGTAGTATCAGCCAATGTTGCTTCAAAACTGCTATTGCTATTTTCCCAATCACTTTGACGGCGACTGCCAAATGGGGCAAAGGCCATTTTTGTAATTAGTTCAGCATTATTATCGGTAATCGATTCAACGGAACCTAAGTGGTCGCGATGTAAGTATTCGTGATTGTCGGTTGATGCTGAACTACCGACAATTTTAATAGTTGAGTAAATTAAAAAGTCACCGATATAGGCTTTTTCACGAATTGACTGCCCTTGTTGTACGATTTCAAAACTGCCATCACCATAATAATGCGTTTCGGTAACGGTACCGCCGCTGTTGCTATTTTGATAAAAACGTTTTCTATCCGGGCCATAACGTAATTGGATAACGTCGGAGCCTTTTGTAATTTGGGTTGGTTTGTTAAAAACGCTGTAATCAATGGTTCGATTACCATTTGAGGTCATATTACCTTTCGTATCATAACCATATACTGTCGTCGCCCCCGCAAGTGACACGCTGGTAACCGCATGTGGACCTGCGCCATTTGCACCATAGCTATAACCATCGGTATCTGATGTACCGGTTTTTGATTTAATGTTACCTAAATTGTCATAAGCATAAATGAGTGAGCGTGTTCCCGAAGCCAACCCAGTTGTGGTTGCGCTTAGTATTCGACTGAGAACATCATAGGTAAAGGTTTCATTCAGGTTTTCTGCGCTGACTGTGCTGTTACTACTGCGACTGTGAATGTTGCCCAAGGTGTCAAAGGTATAGTTGAGATTTTGAATCTCGTTAGTGTCACTTAACGGCCCAGTCTGAATACTTTTGATGCGCCCCGATTTAGGTTCATAGCTACGTTTCGTGACTAAGCCATTGGCATAACTCATGTAGGTAATGTTTTGACGGGCATCCATCGCGGTGGCTTGCCAATACGCTGTACTGTTTTCTACATTCTTAACGCTGGTTAAGTAACCTCGCGTGTTATAAGTCGAGAGCACACTCATGCTTGAGGGGTATTGCGTGGTGCTGCCACGACTAAAGACATCATATTGATAATTAAAGGTCTTTGGCGTTGCTTCAGAAAATAATTGTGTTGAAGTACTGCTTAAACGGCTAAGTGCGTTATAACTAAATGTTTTTTCAAAATCTGTGCCTGATAATGAGGCTAATAAACCGAGCCCATTCGCAGCAGTATCATAGGACCAGTTGCCTGTTTCAGTTATTGTGCCATCAGAATCTGTTCTTTGAGTTATACGGTTTAAAACATCATAATTGTTTGTTGTAACATGCGCTATTCCAGCAGGTTGCTGAGTAATTCTGCGAATATTGCCCAGGCCATCAAATTCATTAACAATTTCACCTGCATCGGGATCAAGTAGGCGTGTTCGATTACCCGCGATATCGGTTTCAATGCTGATAGCTGTAGCAGCGTTGTTATCAACCTGAGTCCAACGTAAATCACCTTTAGCGGTATAGGCAAATTTTGTTGGGATTGATTTCGCGTCGGTAGTTTCTATTAGTTGCCCCACGGCGTTATAACGCATGACTGAGGTCAACGTTCTTGTCGATGCATCTGGGTTAATAACTTTTTTACTAATAGTTAAGCGTTTGGCATAACTGGGATCACTTGAATAAGTGGTGCTGTTTTCTGAACCATCTGCCCGTGTTTCTTTTACTACCCTGTCGAGATCATCATAGTCATAGTTCGTCCAGAATAAGGGATCACCTGAATAATGAGGCTCTGTCACTAAATATAAACGGCCACGGTTATCGTATGTTTTGTCGACATAAATTGTTCTACCATCGAAACCTTCTGTTTCGGTGCGAACGACTCGATTTAGTTTGTCGAAATATTGTGTTGTTTTTGGCTGACCATTTTGGCCAACTTGTTTGTCATTCGTAACGGTTGTGATCGATTTATAAATCGCATTAGCAGGACATCCTGTCGCACAGTAAGCGTATTTAACTTTTACGTCTGAACTGTCTTGCTCTTTTTTATAGACCAGCCGACCAAAGTCATCATAGATGCTATCGGTAATTAACCCATTTTGGTCGGTATGTTGTGCAATACTCCCAATACGAGGGTTATAGATATATGATTTAGTATGTAACAGTGCGTTTGTTGATGTTGATGGATATAGACCACTTATATGAGGACCATAACTGGTGCTTCGACTAGCGACTGTTCCACCGGCAATGTCTGCTGCGGTGATTGTTTCTTTCGTGATATTACCGTACAGATCTCTATCAAAAGTTTTGGTTTGCCAGACATTACTGCCTACAAATTGCTGCTCAATGCGTGTTTGGAAAGTTTGTGCATTGTACGGTGTAAAATGTGACTCAATAACTTGATCAGGATTACCCGGGGATTGGTATCGTTTTGTAGTCTTCTGAATAAACCCAAGTCGCCAATTAGCACCCGTATCATTTAAGTGCTGGTATGTTGCACTGATTGTTTGTTCTTTATTGGAAATCTGAGAGCCGTTATAAAAACCCGCTTCTGAATAATTAGCATCTATGAGACCAGAAAAACCCAAACCTGTGCTTGTTACTGAATTTGTAAGTGAACCGTGTAATGTGTCATATGTATTTTCAGTAACAGAAACCAGGATTTCATTCCCATCATTCAAATCATACTTTAAAGATACTGAATCTTTTAAAGAACGGAATGTTGTTGCTGTTGACGTATAATTAACGGGAGTTTGTTGCCAATGCTTGAAAGATTTTTCAATTGGTGAGCCGTTTGATTTTGTAACAATTGTGCTTTGCTCAAGACCAACAAAAGGATAATCTTGTCGGTATGTTTCTGTTGTAATAAAGCCTGTTTGTTGTGATATTGTGGCTCTTTTTTCAAAACCAACAAAACCACGACCGGTTAAATGAGTTCTTGCACCACTATAAAAATAGTTCCATTGATTGAAACCACCAACACCATTGCTTTGTTTTACAGACTCTACAGCATAACTTAAACCATTGTCTTCTCTAAATGGATAGCCCTTGCTAGCGCCTTTGACATAAAACCCATCAGCATTGTCAGAAAGATAGCGATAAGAAACTTGTGTTTCTACACCTAAGCCATCAGTAAATTTTACAATATGATCGGGGTGAGAGCTGGGTAAGGTAAAGGGTGTTCGTTCTAATACATGTGCGGATGTATTGTATACCCAAACAAGGTCAGCTTTACCATCGGCATTAATATCACCCAGCAAATAATCCTGATTTTGATAACTCGGATCAGCCTGATTTGTTTCACCAGAATTTGATTTAGTGAAGCCTTCACCATTTATATTGGCAATAAATGCGACCCAGCCAAAGGTATAATCTTTATTATAGGTATAAACAATGTCTGTTTTACCATCACCATTAAGATCAGCAAGACGTGTTTTCTTATTAGTATAGATATTTGGTGTTAATGAAGTTAGTGGTTCCAAATCTTGTGATTTTTTAACAAAACTTGTGCCTAAGGTACTGGCTAAATATACTACCCGACCCAGTTGATTATTATAATTGTAAGTTAAAACAAGATCTGCTTTACCATCAGAATTCACATCACCAAGTTGCGCAGCATGATCTTTATATAAGTCGACATTGGGGAAGATATCCCCATCTTTTTGCAACGATATTTTATTAAAACCGCTGCCATTTTCATTCGCCAGATAAAGAACCTGAATAAATTCGTTTTGAAAGGTGTAAGTCCAAAGTAAATCTGACTTACCATCACCATTCACATCACCTGTTTGGAAAGTATTATTGGTGTAAGCCGTTGTGACAGAATCCGCATCAACTTCATACGAAGCTTTACCAAGATATACTTTACCCGCTGGGTCGGTTTGCGCTAAATAAACCGCACGACCAGCTTTACCTTGAAGAGTAAAGTTCCAAACCAAATCTGAACGTTTATCACCATTAATGTCAGATAAATTTACCTGGCTATCTTTTATAAGGGCATAATCACTATTCGAATCGACTTCATAACCTTGACTGTCAAAAGCCGTTCCTGCTGCATTGGCTAAATAGACAGTGCGGTAAAAATCATTTATGTGTTTAGCTGTCCATACTAGATCTGCTTTACCGTCACCATTCACATCACCAACTAAAAACTTATGATCTTTGGGTTCTATAATTGAAGCATTAAATCCGCTATCTTCTTCTTTTGATGCAAAAGTGAAGCCTGAATTTTGGGTATTAGCTAAATAAAGTATTCGGCCGATTGCACTACCGTGACGATAGGTTAAAATGAGATCATTTCTACCGTCAGCATTTACATCAGCCAGATAATATTGCTGTTCATTATATGTTAATGCCGGTGGATAGCTTGTTGCATCAGTTTGTTTAGTTTGCGTTGAAAATTGGACTTGTTCATTGCCTTGATCCCAGGTAAACACAGTTGCAGGTAAACAGCTGCTACCAATACATTCTTGCAATGACGTTAAGCGCGATCGACTTGTTGCATTACCAGTTGAATAACCTAAATTATAGGTTCTAACTGCTGTGCTGCCTAAATACGTTGTAATATTTTTAATTCTGACAGGTATAACGCTTAAGGTATTATTAGCATATGATGGAGTGACATCTGGCCTGCTTTCATATTGAAAACGGATGCTGTTCTGTGGTGCAAGGCCAGCAGAATCATTACCGGTATAATCAATGCGAGAGATATAATGTTCGCCTAATGCATTATTATTGGTATAACTAAAATTCGCATAGTTACCTTGTCTATCTTGTACTTTATTAATAGACCAGGTTATAACATGATCACTTACCTGTGTTTTTTCTCTTGAATCAGTGGTGTAACCATATGTTTCAATTTCACCTGATACTCGCCAAACCTGAAAATATTGTTTACCTGTTATTGATGGATGTACGACTGAAACAATTTTAGAGAAAGTTTCATTTTTGGTGCGATATTCAGTACCAACTTCTCCATAGGTACCTGTTACTGATTCTAACTTTTGCCCATTTAGACATAATTTATCACTGCTGTTAAAGTTAACACCATTTATATATTTTTCTTCCACCAGCGTTGTTTGACAACGCGTTATTTCAGATAAACCTTGAAGATGCCAACCAATGCCCGCAATGTCATTTGCATTTGTGCCGTTGTATATAAGTGTTAGTTTTGGTGCGACATCATCTATGCTAGGAAGCATGTTAAGTGGTATATGATAAGTTGGTTTACCCGTTGCACTAACATTAAACTCGGCATTAACGGCACCAACAAACATATTACTGCTGCTATCGAATGAGAAATTATTACCGGCTTGTGGATCAATAGCTGTTCTAGCAGAGGGATCCCCCCCCCCTCCTTCTATCGTATTTACTGTCGTTTGACTTAAAATTGCAATTGAACCAATAGGAGGGGCGATTAATAAATAAGTGTTGTCTCCAACATTCTGTGCTTTAACAAGAACATCTTTTTTTCCATCATTATTATAATCAGCGTAGGCAAGTGTATATGCCGCGGCAGTCCAGGTAATACTATTGAGTAATGCTGAATCGGGTGAATAAACTACAGTGTACGTACCATCTGCATTGCTAAGGAGGAGCACATCTTTAATGCCTGATTTTACATTAACATTAATATCAATATTGTAGGGAATCTGTAATGTTTGCGGAGTGGGTATTGATTTTAAATAGAGGTCATTATAGCCATCACCATTCACATCGCCGGTCAAAACATCATGTGTGTTTTCTGTCCATTCTTCTGCAGAAACGAACCCAGTTACAACTGATATTAAAACTGTAACAGTTAAAGTAAAAATTTTATTTTTTATACCCATTTTACTCTGCCATTTTTTTATTTTTTTTTAGCTTTATCATTTTATTATTGACAAGTTGCTGTGTTTTGTGGTGCTGATACAATAAAACCTGCATTCTGTGGACCTGAAGTAGGACATATAATTGTCACGGGTGGCACCGTTCCTGGAATGACATCAGATTCTGAATTAATAAATTCATTTACTACAATACCCGTAGTTAACGATTCAATAATGATTCCACCATTACAAGCATCATAAGCAGTTGAACCAACTATGACATAACCATCGGGAACAGGTGTTCCGCTACAAATTATCGTTTGTCCCGTAGCATTAGGATATCTAATAGTAAATCCCGGACCATTAGGGTTACCACATTGAGCATAAACGTCCGTACCACTCACGACATAACCAGTTGGAACTGGTGAATTACCACACGCAATTATTGGACCCACCCCTTGCGGAATACTTATTTCAAAACCTGGACCATTAGGATTTCCACATACACCATATACACCGATACCTAATTTAATATAGCCAGCAGGTAACGGCGAATCCGCACACGCAATTATTGGCCCTTGCCCTTGAGGTATACTTAATTGAAAACCAGCACCATTAGGATTACCGCACGCACCATATACACCAATAGCTGTTTTAATATAGCCATCAGGTATTGGAGAACCATTACAAGCCGTCAAGGGACCCGCACCCGATGCAATTTGGATTCTCATATCACCATTTGATGTACCAGAACAAAAATCACCTCTACCCGTTATGATGTAACCATCAGGTAAGGATGAACCGTAACAGGCAGTATAAGGACCGCTACCTGTTGGTATTTGAATTTTGAAGTCACCATTGTTTGCGTTACCGCAAAAATTTCCTACTTCTGTTTTTATGTAACCCGGAGGGATAGGTGAACCGTAACAAGCCGTCAAGGGACCCGCACCCGATGCAATTTGGATTCTCATATCACCATTTGATGTACCAGAACAAAAATCACCTCTACCCGTTATGATGTAACCATCAGGTAAGGATGAACCGTAACAGGCA
>Ga0316208_1002050_pt1 | contig 17250 bp, 13 predicted proteins | sample 3monopyrite_MG_FD_204944 | JGI IMG/M metagenome (GOLD analysis project Ga0316208, IMG submission 204944) | Microbial mat bacterial communities from mineral coupon in-situ incubated in ocean water Damariscotta River, Maine, United States -... | ecosystem: Environmental > Aquatic > Marine >...
AGACAAAAAAAGAAGCAAAAGAAAAAAAAGGTTTCACGCCAAGGCGCCAAGACGCAAAGAAATATAAAAAAGAGAAGAAGAAAAAGAAGAAAAGTTTTTCAAAGTGGCTTCATTCGTTCATTCGTTCATTCGAGGCTCAATTATTTTAGAACGCAATGTGGAAAACTCTTTTTGAAAACAGATTATTAATTATAATCAACCCACAAAAACTTCTTCCTTTTGTTTTTCTTTCCTTCTCTGCGTCTTGGCGTCTTGGCGTCTTGGCGTGAAATACTTTTTTATCAGCTTTGGCAAACTGCAATCAAGCGTGCATTGCATTGCTTTGCTCTATATGGCAGTCCGCAATCACAGACTTCGCACATGAATTCAAATTTCAGCCAAAGACCAATTGCCGCTGAATAGTTACGTTTTATTCATTGAAAGATCAGCGTCATGCGTCTCAGGCTGGAAAGCCCAACCCGGATAAACCGGAACAAAAAACTTATGATGAGGGTAGCCCGACCACTTCAGTGGTTGGGTGCCCTCAGACACAAGATGCTCGCGCCATGTGCGTTCAAAATCATTGAAACTTCCAATATAAAGCAAGTCACATGGCGCGAACCTCTTGTTGCTACGCAACCCAACCGCTAAAAGCGGATGGGCTACCCAATTCTCTTAAAATATTCTGCCACTTTTGCGCAGCATTTTATTGATAACAGCCTCTATGGATAATCCTGGCGCATTTGCTTAACGACGGCACGTTGAGCATGATTTTGAACTCTTGAGTCAAGCAGACCTGTTGACGCAGTCGCGATCGGCTTGCCGTTAAACGAATAATCTGTCATTGTGCAGAATCTGTTGGACGCAACCCACAGCGGGATTGTCTGTGTTACCCGGCAAACAAATCACTAATAACCGTGTAGAGTCTACCTGTTAGAATGAGCCTGATGTTTGAATTACTGTCTGAACTTTCTGCTGAGGTGCCGGTCGAAATGACATCGGGTTTATTGATTGCAAATGTAATCGCGCTCATCGTTTCTGTTTCGGGAATTTCTCTTTTGACACGCTGGCTTTTTCCCTTGGTTCAGGGAAAAGCTGGGCGCGAACCAGTTTGTTTTCGGCAAACCTCCAAAAGTAAATTGAAGGTCTCGATCCCTTCTGCACCGATCCTGCTGGCTGGCTTCTGGATTGCTTTTCAATTGTTTTTTGCCATCAAAAGCGAATTTTATCCCCGAGAGACGACCAATCCCGATCTCAAAATGTTAATCACCAACGCAGTGCTGCAAATCGCGATTGGCGGGTTTCTGCTTTTCCTGTGGGAGTTTTCTCCACTGCCGGGAAAAGTGAGCGATTACTTTCGCGTTGACGATTGGAAAACGGAACTGCGAGCCGGTGCAGAATTAATGCTGCTGGTTTTCCCCTGGACAATTCTGTTAGGAATACTTTCGAGCCTTTGGAAAACGCCCGAAGATTTGCATCCACTACTACAAGTGTTGCAAAACGGGAATCTCGAATTAATCCTCGGCATTGGCATTACCGCGGTGATCATTGCTCCGCTGGCAGAAGAACTTTTGTTTCGCGTGCTGCTGCTCAATGGGTTGGTTGAACTGACCAGACTGAATCGCATCTTCGCCTGGATTGTCGTCTCTGTCAGCTTTAGCCTGGCGCATGGTTTTGCAGACGCTCTGCAATTGCTCCCGCTTTCGTTATCGCTGGGCTGGTGTCTGCTTCGCCGGCAAAGCTACCTGGCTATTATCACCGCCCATGCTTTGTTTAACGGATTGATGATGTTTATTTCGCTGATTTCTTTATCGCCATGAAACAGACCGAACTGCCTTTGTTTCTCGTTTTCAAGCAGCAAAGGTGGAAAGGAGATCGGGGTGGTCGAGTTCGCCGGCGATTAAACCGCCTCGCAGGACAGAGAACGCCACATCTTGAACGGTGCGGACAGACTTAATTTGAATCGGCAAATCGACATCATCAATCGCTTCCTGAAACAGCATTTCTATCCCGGTTGGTCCAGCCATCGGGCCGCCGATAATTAATGGTAATGTTCCTGGAAGCTGGGCGATCAATGAAGTACTCAGTTCCTGTCTCATTCGATAAAGGCCAAGCCGAATGATTTCGCGGTATTGGTTTCGTAATTCAAGAGTTCTGGAATCGGAAATGCTATTGAGGCTTTTGACCCCTTCACGCCAGAGACGAATCGGGCGAGTATCGAGAACTTCCCGCCCATCTTTAAGGCGGACAAACTGGTGATCGGTCACGGCTAGTTGGCGATCAACATGAATGCCGCCCCGTGGTAAGAAGAAGCGGGCTAACTCGCGTGTTTGATAGACAATGGAAACATCCATCCGGGCGGCTCCCATTTTGATCGCGATCCCGGAAAATCCGATATCTGCACATTCGGAAAGAATCAGCCCCATTCCCGGAGAGATGACACTTGGTTGATACCCCTGCAACTTGACCAGTCGCAAAAGAAAACCGAGATCGTCCTGCAAGTTCTGATCGTTTTCATCAGCGACTGCTTGCGAACTGATGACCGTACAGGTCGAACTTTGCTGGTTAGCTGCGGGGGGGATTAAACCTTCGACAAGTGCCCCTAAAAACTGGCGTGATACGGGATCGTTGTTTCGGATTTTCCCATCATCCAGGGCAGACTGCATGGGCAACGAGAGAATTTCTGCTAGATCATTGGCGGCGTTTCCGTAAACGATCATCCCCTGATCACAATGGGCGACTTCATCGCCCTGCCGTTCCAGTAGACGTCTTCTTGCTTCGGAATCTTCCAGCACCAGATAGTCTGTCGAAACTCGCCGGGCAAGTAAACGCCCCGCTTCTCGACGTAACGAGCGAAATTCGCTCCCTCCAAATTCAATGGCGATATTCATTGCTTTTCTCTTCACTTGTGAACCAGTTCACCAAGGGAACCTCTATTTACTCATAAATTTCCCATTGATCGGTAAGTAAACATTCTTGTCTGCTGTAATACAGCCTGCTCTAACGAAACAGTCAGGAATGTCTGTGCTCCTTTTGAATAAACAGAGGTACCATTAATTGCCGGATGTTATTTCCCGGTAAAGATCGTTGGATGAAACAAACAAACCAGTTTCCGCTTCCCAGAAAACGGGGACCGATTGCTTTCTTTTTTTAGCTGTCGCTGCAGAAAACTTTGGACCGCCAGCAGGTTGTTTTATTTCCGATTCGTTTTCGAGTTCCTGCCTCTGTTTGAGTTTCCCCATTTTAGAGGCCAGGTGCGGTTTTTTGATTTCATGGCTCGAATCGAGGCGGAACTCATAATAAAAATTTGGCTTACCAAAAAACTTCAACTCGCGAGGCATCAGCACCCGTTCTTCAATAATGGGAATCTGATTTTCCAGTAACGCTTTCAAGCCATCCTCTTTTTGTTGTTTTGCTCGTGTGAGTGGGTCGCTGGAAAGTGGTGTGGAACTTCCTGGCGCAACAGCCGTTACTGGCTGTAACGAAGGCAGTAACGTTTTCTCTTTGATGCGGCGGTCTTCAACTGATTTTTTAGCCGTTTGTTCAAGAGGAAGTTCCTGCTGTTCGAAGTACTGTTCGGGGTGCGATAACTGATTTCGCAAGGCAGAAATGATGACGGTCATTACTCCAATAACCACAATCGCCCCCGCGATAAATCCGATCATCGTGCTTCCTCCTGTTTTTTTCAGCTCCACAGGGTTGGGTACCACTTCCCCTGCTTGAGCAGCATGTATCGTTTCCCCAATTTTTTCTTCCAGCAAGTTGGTGAAGTTGTCTTGTTCAACAGGCGGAATGAATTCTCGTTCCTGTTGCAAGTTTGTATGCTCGTCTTCTTTTTCTTCTGCGAGTACCGATTCTGTTGTTGAAATAAAACCAGGCGTGAAACCGTTAAAAGTAGCAGAAGAATCGTAACCACCTGTTAGTTGAGGCTCAACGCTGAGCAGCTCATTCGTTGGGGTCTCGTTCACGATTTCCTGTGGCACAAACAATGTTGCCTCTTCTGTCTGAAGATCGTCTTGAGCAGGCAAAACGGGAAGAGCTACATTCTGTTCTTCTAATTGAGGTTCAGCAGCTTGTTCTGTTTGCGGCGTGATCATTTCTGAGTAGGCAATGACTGTTGGTTTAATTACAGAGGTTACGTTGGTAGCCGGTGCGACCAATGGCAACGAATGTTGCAGTGATCGACTTAATGGGTTGCCTGCCATGTGAGCAATCGATATTGGTTCAACAGGTGAAGCCGAAGAGGTTTTCGCTTCTTCCGTTTTTTCGGACTTGTCTTGTTGAGTCTCTTTCCCAACCGTAATTGGTGCAGGTAATTTCGGAATGGTATCGCGATTTACCAATGCACTCGGAATACGGAGAATCATTCCAGCGGTCAGCAGTTGAGAATTGGATTTGTTTTTTTGTCCCACAATAATGCGTGTTCTCTCAGCAACTGCCTGAGGCTGTTTCATGTATTGAGTCAGCAAGGTATCAACAGTTAACTTTTCACCCCAAAGTGGCAAAACAACCGGCTGCGATCTCAAGCCGACAAGCACAATCTGCCCATGATTAGGCCGCGTTCTATTCGGACGCAAGTTCGCCCGATTGACGACCATGGGAGAACCAGGTTTTGATGATGGTTTTTCGAGATCATCAAACGAAATAGTGCGGGCAGAGGTCCGCCATTCGCGATCCAGAATCACAACATCACCAGCAGAAAGTTTGAATTGATCCTGCCCGGAACGCAGTAGTATCAATATTGATTTGCCGCCACGAAGCACTCGGATTTTCTTCCCTGCTGCCGGGGTGGCTCCTCCTGCATGTTCAATTAACTGCTTCAGGGTCACCTCTTTCTGCTTCACCTGATAAGTGGCAGGTTTGGCGATTTCCCCAATCACAGCATACGTTTTGGCGTGCGAAGAAGTATCGTCTTTTTCACCAAAAATGATCGTACGAGGCGCTGCAGCAAATGCAGATGAAAGCCCCAGTAGGCTTGCAATAATCGTACAGAATAGACATAACTCTTTTCTGTGACTGTAGATACGTTTTCTAAGCAACATCCATTTGCTCCCGGGATCCGTTAAGTTTGTTGTATGCGCAGCTCTTCCTGAATCGGCATACATCCGTGTAATCGTAATAATCGGCATATTCGGTGCGAAGCATCAGGAAATTCGGTTCCGGCAAATGGGAAGCAGCCGTGCTGTAACAAATGGACTTAAACAGTTAGACTGAATTCAGCAAGCTGATGACGTTCCAAGTTCATCTAACCAATACATTGGTGGCTTTCATGTACAGCTATCTTATTTTCTATCTCCTTCTCCCCGTGATGCTGGTGACGGCATTACTGGGAGTGTACCTGGTGACGGGAATCTCATTTCTCGATTTGATCAGTTCGTTATCGAACCGTACGGCTAAACTGACCTGCTGGCATTGTCAAAATGAAACTCCTGCCAACCGTAAAACCTGCCAACATTGCGGAAAAGAACTACAATAGAAAATAGTGGCAACGCGTATTACCGCTGCCTCTTTATTTTTTTACGCTCATTACAGATTGCGATTTCATGATTCAAAAAACATCTCTTTCACGTCGTGATTTTCTTTACGCAGCTTCCACTGGTTCGACGTTGGCTCTCACGGATCACTTTGCCAATCAGGTAATTGCAGCACCTGCGAAAAAGCCGGGGAACTCGCTGATTGCATCAATCACAAAACAGACCGTTCGCCGCAATCGGGATGGTTCCTCACAAACGTGGTTTCATCCGCGTTGCTGTATGATTCCAAATCAAAATGGCTCATCAAAAATGTTGATGAATCTGCAAGTAATCGGCGGGTCAGATTATTTCGGGCCGGTCCACTGGAGTGAATCGAGCGATCTGGGAAAAACATGGGCCAAGCCACAAGCGATCCCCGCGCTGGGTCGTGAACCGATGAAAGAACACAAAGGCTTGATGGCGGGCGTTTGCGATGTCACGCCGCAGTATCATCCTCAGACAGAAACCGTCCTCTCGTTGGGTCACGTTGTGTTTTATCGTGGGCCCCGTTTTGCCAGAGGCGACCAACTGGCCCGTTATCCTGTTTATGTGGTTCGCCAAAAAGATGGTTCCTGGTCGCAGCGAAAAATTCTGAAATGGGACGATCCACGAGGCTCGTTCATTTACACCAACAACTGCGGACAGCGAATCGTCATGCCCAATGGTGATATGATGATGTCCTTCACCTTCGGCTCGAATTCAAAAAGTCGCATGGTGGCAGGTGTGCGATGTTCGTTTGATGGAAACGAATTGAACATTCTCGAAGTAGGACCGGCTTTGAAAAGTAACGTTGGTCGCGGCTTGCTCGAACCTTCAATCACTCAATTTCAAGACCAGTTTTTCATGACAATTCGTGCAGAAGATGGTCATGGCTATGTTGCTGTCAGTGAAGATGGTTTGAATTACAAACAGAAAACCGCCTGGGTATGGGACGATGGCAATCCGATTGCCATGTCGACTACGCAGCAACACTGGCTGACACATTCGGACGGCCTGTTTCTTGTTTATACAAGAGAAGATCGGTCCAACAAAAACGTCATCCGCTGGCGCGCCCCGCTTTGGGTTGCGAGAGTCGATCCCGAAAAACGCTGTTTAATTCGCGAAACCGAACAGGTCGTGCTCCCTCTGGTGGGGGATGGAATCAATGATCCCAACAACGTGGCGTTGATGGGGAATTTCGACGTCACCAATCTCAGCCCGAATGAATCCTGCGTCACCGTCGGCGAATGGATCCCCAAAGCAGGAGCCAAAGGCGATTTGCTGCTGGCAAGAATTCGTTGGAACAAGCCGAACAGAGAAATAAGCGTTAGTTGATCATCGCTGTAGGCTGGGGCGAGACCCAGCCTACGAACTATCGATAATCGTCCCCTGTCAAAGACTTCAGGACCGACTGCTGCCAGTGCTGTAATTGTTGTTCGAGTTGTTTGGCAATTTCCGGATGTACCTCAAGCAGATTTTGTTTTTCTGCAGGATCATTAACCAGATCGAACAGTTCGATTCGATTTGTTTTTCCTTTGGGGTGAATGACCAGTTTGTATTGGTTGCCGACGATGGCTCGAGGGCCCAAATAATCTTCTGCGGTGATTGTTGGATGCCGAAAGTTTTGGAAGTTACGTGTTGGAATCCCATTCCCCAACTTGACCAGCGGCGTCGTTCCTTTTTGTAATTCCGGATCGATGTAATCTTCCAGATCGCTTTTCAATTCATGCCGGAAGTCGAACTTCCAGAAGCAGATCGGCTTCGGACGCTTTTTCATCTTGCCATCGAGTAAACAGGAAAGATCGATGCCGTCTATCGGGCGGGAAGGAACAGGAATGTTGAGAATTGAACAGAGCGTTGGCAAGATATCGCTGGTCACAGAATGCACATCGCTGACGAACGGTTTGGGAATGCGATCAGGCCATTCAATGACTGCAGGTACGCGTATTCCGCCCTCATACACATACGCTTTTTGACCACGAAACGGAGAGGTTGCCAAGCCGCTGCGGGGCGTTCCGTTATCGCCACAATACCAAAGCAGCGTGTTGTCCCGCAATTTTTCACTCTGCAGATAATCACGCAGCGTGCCGATGGATCGATCCATCGCGGTAATTTCTGCGAACCGTTCTCGTAACACTTCACGAAGCGGACGTTTGACTTGCAGTCCGGTTTCGTTCGATGTCAGTCGCACCATTTTCTGTTGATACTCCTGCGGCAAATTATCGTAAAGGGCAAGATCTTCAGGGAGTCCACTATAAGGTTCGTGAGGCGAACCGAACCAGACCACCGCCAGAAATGGTTTTCCCTCTTTTTGAGACTGCTTGATGAATTTAATGGTTTCATCGACGACAATCGCCGAGCTTTCTCCTTTGAATAGAATCGGGGGACCGCCATTGCGAGACAGATACGGATTCATTTCAAAAAAGTTATCGTGCGAAACCCATTGATCGAATCCCATCGCACCGGGATTCGTCGGAGAAGTCGCCTTCACTGGACCAAGGTGCCACTTGCCAAAATGTCCGCAAACGTAACCTGCTTTTTTCAGCAGATGAGCAATCGTAATTTCTTCCGGGCGAATCGAGCAGCCCGCGAGCAATGTTCCATAACGATTCGGATGCCTTCCGGTAAGTACACTGCCTCGCGTTGGCGAACAGGAAGGGTGAGCCGCATAAAAGTGATCGAGCCGTAATCCCTGCCTCGCCATTTCGTCCAGCACCGGGGTCTGCAATATCTGATGCCCATTGTAGCCGGTCTCTTCCCAGCCGTGGTCATCCCCCATACAAAGAATAATATTCGGCCGCTCTTCAGCACCAAACGAAGGACGAACAAAACAGATCGCAAGAAGCAGTACCAGAACTAACCGGTTCCATCTGATACACGTCATTGCAAGGTCATTCTTTGTGATCATGAACTGCTTCCTGTTAAAAGAGCTGCCGGGTCTGCTGTGCAGGCCGTTAGAGTGGATGATGATTTTACGAACATCTCCCATCAATAACAATTTAACAACGTTGACGACGAAAGAAATGGACACACGAACGAGGAATTAGGGTCTGCATTGCAGACCCTAATTCGCTCCGGTTTATTCGGGTGGATACGGAGCTCGTTTGAGGCGACTTAATTGACTGTTGATCTCGGCCAGGTCAAACTTTTTAGGGTCAAACTTGTCCAGGTCGAGAAACCCTTCGTATTCGTTATTTTCCGGATCGTTTATCGCATCCAGTATCTCAGCGTATCCCCAGACGCCGCCACAGTCTTCGGGGGGACACGCATTTTTCCCGGCAATGCAACGCGGATGTGGCCACTCTTCCATCGATTCAAATTGCTTTTCAATGACAATTTCATGTTCCCAACTATCTCCAAAATCATAAAGATAGATGAACTTCTTACGCCTCTTCTGGTTAAACATCGTCAGATCGCTCAGGATTGTTTCTTCTTCATCGGCAACACCATCTATCATAGTGGGATCACCATAGTAATCACAATCAATTTCAAAATGATGCAAATGCCCGCCATCCCAACCCATCACCAACTCAATAACATAACTTAAAACATCTAAGGACATTTCAGGTGTTTGAATACGTCTCCAAATTTTTGGTTTGAAGCCTTTCAGACTGATCTTGATTTGATAAATTGTGTCGGAATCGTCAGAAATAATGTCAAATTGATCATCATCTAAGTTCGCGAACATTCGTTTAACGTGTGGGAGAATGTCCGGCGATATTTTTTCTGACAGAACAGATTCTTCACCAAAGAACTCTCTCAACCCAGCCGGAAGATCCTGCGGATTCACATTGAGCATCTCACAATATTTATCTTTGATCTCACGAATGATCTCCTGCGGAGATGCAAAGTAATCCGCGAAACGGTCGCGAACAGAAGGAACCTGGTATTCAAAACCGGTTGGCCCCCTGTCGATATCCAGCTCAGCGGAAATAAGATCAGCCTTCTTTGCCCCTGTTGAGTAACTGACGCCGCAAGATTCGGCTAACTCATCGAGTGTCAGATAGGGTTCAAAAGTGGAATTCGAAAGGAAGTTGATTCTTCCCAGCACTGTAAGAATTCCAGCCGCCCAGCTTTCTGGCTTGCTTCGTGAAAGAGACTGGCACAGTTTTTTATTATTCGAAACTTCATTGAGAATCCTAAAACTCAGAACCCGATATTCATCATCTAAACTGATCTCACAAGTCACTTTCAGAATATTTTCAATTTCCTTGATGATTGCCAGATTCTTTCCTTGAGACATGCCCTCACTCCTTAAGGTTAAGTTTATTGATTTCGCTACGAACTTCACTTTATAAATCTACTGGTCAAGCTGCAACTGTTAACGCATAAGTGCATACCATGATATGAAAATGCCGAATCTGTTGTATCTGATCTCTTCCCAGTAGTAGCGTAATCGCGACCCAGCCTACGGACTGCCATCGGTTAAAAAATCGAATAAATCGCGATTTGCAGGAGCAGGGTAATCGCGGCCCAGGTTTTTAGATTGTTGCTCCAGGTCGGTTTGGTATCTGGCGGGGTTGTTTCACGATTCGGGAGCGATAGCACCCAGATGAGTAGCGCCACGAGAATCGCCACGAACAAAATGCGTATGTAGAATAACGGTATCAAGCCAAGGCTGTCGCGAACAAAATCGCCAATGGTATGTAAGATGGTCATACTGTTTCCTTTTTGATTTCACCAAAGACGCAGTAGCGAATTTTTTCATCCGGCTCTCGTTTTGTCAAAAGGCTGATGACAATAATCAGTACCAACGCAACCAGAAACGCCCAGACCGAGAAGTACAGAAACGGTTCTTTGATTTGGAACAACGGCTCCCAGCAAAGTGCCTCGTAAACGGCTGGTTGATTCAATGTGTAAAGGGCGACCGCGGTGCAAATTCCTGCCAGAAATCCGATGATCGCACCCGTTCCGGTGGCTCGCTTCCAGAGTAGCCCGGTCATTAACATCGCCAAGGCTGGTCCCTGGAAGAAGGCCATCAATGTTTGGAAGATCGCATAAATTCCGGACTGCATGTGGATGATTAAAAAGGCGAAGTAAATTGCCCACACCAGCAGGATCGTCGTCGCAATTCTTCCGATGAGTAACAGTTGCCGATCACTCGCATCGGGACGGGCAAAGCGTTTGTAGAAATCGTTTGTTAACAATGATGCGGACGAATTCAAATACGAATCGATACTCGACATCAACGCCGCCAGAAACGATGCCAGAAAGACACCCCGCAAACCGCTTGGAAGTAGTTGAGCCACCAGAGTTGGAAACGCATGGTCGCCATCGCGTAGTTCGGGAAATTTAATCAACGCGATCAAGCCGGGAACTGCGACGATTATCGGGATAATGTTCTTTAGCAAGGCCCCCATAATATAAGCAGCCTTGGCCTGAAAATCGGACTTCGCACCAAGTGACCGCTGCACAATCGCCTGGTTGCCGATCCAGTAAGCAGGGCTGAGAATCAGCGCGAGACCAAACAAAATCCCGGTCCAGGGAAAAGGCGTTTTGGTATCAACAGGCAGCACCAGCGCCAGATATTTATCATCTTCCGAAATCGTCGTATTCTCTGTGCCGCCGGGGTCTTCTGCACTACTGGCTGCTGTTCTTTCCTGCTCAAGTTTTTCAAGACTGGCTCGCAGACCCGCTGGTCCTCCCACTTCAGCCAAACCGATGACCAAAACAATCAGGCAGCCGCCGATCATCACCGCGCATTGAATGACATCCGTATAAACAACCGCAGCCAAGCCACCGAAAATCGTGTAAACGCCAACCATAATCGCTGTCACCCAGATCGCCATTGATTGATCCCAGCCCAACAGTACCGACATCAACTTCGCAGAAGCAAGTAACATAATACCCAGGTTACAAGCCATGAAGACAACCCAGCAAAAACTGAGTAGCGTTCTCGCTCCGACATTAAAACGACGTTCCATCAATTCTGGAATCGTATAAACGCCGGTTCGCCAGAAGAAAGGGACGAACACGAATGCTGCGATAATCATCGCGGGGATGCAGCCGATCCATTCGAAGTTGGAAACAGCCATCCCGTACCGATACGCCTGCCCGCCAACACCGATGATATCTGTCCCGCCGATATCGGTTGCAACCAACGACATCCCAATCGCCCACCAGGGTAAAGAACGCCCCGCGAGAAAAAGATCGGAACCGGTTTTCAATCGCCGACCGATATAAACACCCAGCGCCATCGTCCCAATCAAATAAACAGCCAGCATCACGTAATCAATAGTCGCCAGATTTGTCATAGAGCCTCACCCTGCCGCTGTATCTAAAAAGAACTTTCCGAAACGGTATGAATCGGAAAATAGAATACCGGATGCCGCAGGCAGGTTCCACTATCGGGAACAAATCAGCTTTTTTACTTAATGGACACCGGCTTTCCGGTTTCGATACTTTTTGCTTCTGCGTGGCACAGTTTTACTCCATTGAGGGCGTGCTCTGCAGCGAGGAACGGGGAGACGGTTCCGGTTTTTAATCCGATCGCAGCCGCTTTGAATTCTTCTGCAAACGCACCGTACCATTCCGGATTTCCCTTTAACTTCGGGACTTGCGTTTTGCCATTGTTTTTCAAGACAACCAGCGGACGGTTCACAACCCACTCAGTTCCGTAGGTTCCTGCATCAAATTCGATCGTTGCCTTTTCAAAGAATGCCTGATAGCCGTGCGCGAACTGTAAAGCAGATGAAGCAATCGCACCGCTGATGCAAGTAATCGCGGGACCGTTTTCATACAGATAATTAGTTTGTGTATGCTCGATTAACCCATCTTGTGATTTTCCGACAGAGCAAACTTTATCGGGCAATCCGCATGTTGAAGAAATGAAGTGGTTATCGTGAATGTGTAGATCGATACCGAATCCGCCCATTTCGATCATATCTTCAGGCAGGTTGAGCCACTTCGGCGGGCAAATGACTCGCCGCATATTCAAGGCAAGTAATTTGCCGTACTTCTCCTGTTCGATACATTCTGCAAGGAATCGAAATTCCGGGAAGAAGGGGAGTACGTGGGCAACCATCAAAATCTTCTTCGCCTTTTCGGCTTCGCGAACCATGCGAACGGCTGATTTCACCTGCACGGTAATCGGCTTTTCAACAAGAACATTTTTCCCGGCTTTGATCGCTTCGATGACCACCTGCTCGTGCTGACCAATCGGCAGGCAAATATCGACCAGATCCACTTCAGGATCGTTCAGCAGATCGTGATAATTTTCGTAAGCGACGATCCCTTTCAAATTAACATTGGTGCTACCCCTGGGACCGAAATTTCCCTGGATGGAAGACCAGTCGCCGTTCCGTTTTTTTTCGCTGCGAGTCGCGATCGCATGAACCTTCACATTTCGTAAAGAATTAATAGCCTCGAAATGCGTCATTCCCATAAAGCCCAAGCCAACAATTCCAACTTTCATTTGTACACTCCGTCTCTGGTTTCGTAGATAATTCACTCTTTATTGATCAATGACCTTCTATGTTACTAACGATAAGAGTTTACGAACAGTACACAACCTTTTGAAAATATCATTTTGGTTACGGAAAGATCAGAACAGACCAACCGTGCTGGGATATCTGCGAACAGATTGCTTGTCACCCATTCAGAAAGAACGACAATATTCCGGCGAGCCTGTCTGTTCATTTCATTGTCTCACTCAAAGAGTTCAAAGAACAGTCGCCATGCCCAACGCCGCTGGTTCATTCATGGGTTAGGCTTTCCAGCCTGAACGCACCTGAGGATTTCGGTGATCGGTTTAATAATCATAATAAGCGATGCCTGAAAATGAATTCCTCGGGTTGCTACGTAACTCAGACAACGCTGAACGGGATTGTCTGAGCTACCCTCGGTTCATCAGCCAGGGCATCACTGCTCCGGCTTGCCTGCTGCTCAATATTCAGGCATCACTTTTCCGGGCATTGACGCCTAATAAGCAGGCACGGGAAGATGGCTGTCTCCATTTGATATTCCCTGAGCGGCCCTGGGGATGCCTTCGCAATCGAAAAGCAGTCATTTTGCACACATATGATGCACGACTGCATGGTTATGGTGGGGATAGTCCGGTTATAACTGCTTTCTGGCTTATTTCGGTTTTTGCGGTATACGGCTAGAAACTATGGGTAAAGGACTGTAATCTGTTTGATGTCATCATCATTATGATGTCGGATCAGCCGATATCCTTCTTTGTGGGCTTGGTCCCATCATACCCTCGGGCAGTTTGAGGTGGGCTGTATTGTCCGTTGCATAAATTGATGAATTACTAGAAATATCCATTTGCAAGCTGGAGGATGAGCGATGCTGGTTTTATCAAGGAAGTCGGGCGAGAGAATTCGTATCGGCGAAGACGTCGCGATTACGGTTGTCCGAATTGGTCCCAATACCGTTCGGCTTGGTATCGAAGCGCCTCGCGATTTAAGTATTTTGCGAGAGGAACTTTGCGAAGATAGTAAACCAGAAGAAAAAGACTCGACCAGTCAGGACGCTTCTGCAATCGCTGGGTAATGCAAGCAAATCCGCGAAAGAGAAATAGACTTAAAAGGATACGTACATTTTGTACGTATCCTTTTTTTTGTTTGAGTCAGCGAACATCATTTGACTGACGCTTGATATAGCATACTCTCACTAATCTCACTAATCACTAATCTCACTAAACAGACAGGAATGTCTGTGCTCCACTATAGGTGATATTTCTGCCGATGTTCCGTTTGAATGAACGAAGGCTCTCTGTAATTCTGAATCGATGCGTGTTAATCTGATAGCATGATTGACTGGCCTTCATTTTTGGATACAGATCAGCAGATCGCTTTTTGGACGATTCTGGTGGGGATCATCTGCAATTCCTGCTGTGCGCTGTTGGGCTGTTTTCTGGTGCTGCGGCGTATGAGCATGCTGGGGGATGCGATTAGTCATGCGGTGTTGCCCGGTTTGGCAATGGCGTTCATTCTGAGCGGGACTTTGAACGCGCTGCCGATGTTTATCGGGGCTGCGGTATTTGCCATGCTGACCGCGGGGCTTTCGCGGCTCTTAAGTTCGGTCGGAAATACGAGTGAAGAATCGGGACTCGGCATTGTGTTTACCTCTTTGTTTGCCCTGGGGATTTTATTGATCCAGGTGTTTGCAGAAAACGTGCATCTGGATCGCGATGCCGTTCTGGAAGGGGCGATTGAATATGTGACGCTTGAAACAACCACATTATTCGGTCTTCAATGGCCAACTTCTCTTGGGGTTACCAGCATTGTTTTGATTGGCGTACTGATTTGGCTGGTTCTATTTTGGAAGCAGATTAAGGTGGCTAGTTTCGATCCCGTTTATGCTTCTGCGATTGGCTTGCATGGTCATGCGATGCTGGCTGTTCTGGTCATTCTTGTTGCGCTGTGCGTTGTCGCCGCGTTCAAAATTGTGGGGACGGTACTCGTGGTCGCGATGCTGGTTATACCGGCTGCTTCTGCTCAATTGATCTGCCAGCAACTCTCTCGTATGCTGGGCGTTTCCGTTTTATTTGCAATCACAGCGACGGTAACCGGCTACTATGCAGCCTGGCACCTCAATACAAATGCAGCAGGAATGATGGCGGTGATGGCAGGGGTTGGTTACTTCGGCGCATTACTCTTTTCGCCATCGCAAGGCTTGTTGCTAACACAACACCACAGAAGAAAACTAAAGCAACGCATTTTTGCAGAAGATATTCTCGGTGTACTTTTTCGATATGAAGAATCAGCAGAGAGAGCCAGCGATCTGAGCAATTCGCAAGGGATGCCACTTTCCGAATTGAAACAGTTAATTGGAGAGAAGTACAACACAAAATCGATGAAGCGTTTGATCAAAAGTAACCTTGTCACGACTTCAGCTAATCAGGAATATTTATTGACCGCAGCCGGGAAAAGAAATGGTCAACGGATTATTCGCGGGCATCGTTTGTGGGAATCGTTTCTGGATCGTGAATTCAAATTGCCTGAAGATCATCTGCACGAAGCGGCTCATCAGATGGAGCATTATCTCGACCTGGAATCTCGCAGCAGCATCGAAAAACAACTCGGCTCTCCCGCTTCCGATCCACACGGCAAAAACATTCCTCCGCAGCCAGGGGATGAATAAGAAAGGGTGTGCATTGGGTTGGCAAAGTGGAGAAGCATCGGACAAACAATAATGGTCACCTCTTCAGTTTCTGTTTTGTCGTGTCGTAGGATGGGTGCAAGCACGCAATCCTACCAAAAACGAACACAGATGTAGCAGCTAATGTCTACTTAATGCTTAGCAGGACGAGAGGCCTGGATTTGCAATGACATTGAACCAATGTGATGTTATGATGAGTTTATCTGGAATATGTAAAATATTGAGGATTTTCTAATTCCATCAGGCCCATCTACTCTGCATTCCAAAGGGATTTCTTATGCGGAAACGAATACTTGTAAGCTTTCTTGCTCTTCTGGTTGTGGGACAAAACTGTTTTGTTGATGCAGCCGATGATCCATTGACGGCTCAGAATGTTCTCCAATCGATCAAGCGAGGACGAGAATATATTATCAGTCATCAACAGCTCGATGGTTCCTGGAATGGCGTCGGTCCAAGTACATTTCAGGTTGGTGTAACGAGTTTGTGCCTGCTTTCGTTAATGAACGCCGGAATGACGCCGGACGATCCTGCGATTTCGCGAGGTTTGAAATGGTTACGCACTGTCAAAGAGCCAAATCCGAATTTTACTTACGAAATTTCTTTGATGATCATGGCGTTGACGACTGCCAAGGAGGGAGCCCGAGATAATTTGCGAATATTCAATTTGGCGCAAAGGCTGGAAAATGGCCAGAGGAAGACCGGAGAAAATGCGGGCGGCTGGGGCTACACCAGCGGCATGGGAGGTTCAGACCGAAGTAACGTCCAATACGCGATTCTTGGCCTGCGCGATGCGGCTTATTATGGAATTCCTGTTGATCGCAAGGTTTGGGAACGGGCTCGTGAGCATTGGTTGAATTCTCAAAGTGCGGATGGAGGCTGGAGTTACAGTACTCAAAACGGTAGTGGTAGCACTGGGAGTATGACTGTTGCAGGGCTTGCTTCGCTGGCAATCACTTCAAGTTTTTTGCAGGACCAAAAAGAAGAAGACGCCCAGGGGAATCCGATCTGCTGTCGGCCTCCCGAAACAGACGAACCGATGGAGCGGGCGGTCCGCTGGATGGCGAGGAACTTTTCCGTACATTCCAACCCCAAAGGAGGACAGCATTGGCTGTACTATTTGTATGGATTGGAAAGAGCGGGGCGGCTTAACGGTCGTCGGTTTTTTGGTACGCACGATTGGTACCGCGAAGGGGCGCGGGTTCTGCTAAACAAACAAAGCAAACGGGATGGTTCGTGGATTGGCATTGGTAATGGAGAAAACAATCCCATCATTGGGACTTCATTTGCTCTGCTCTTTTTATCTAAAGGGTTAGCACCGGTCCTGATCAATAAAATGAAGCTTGGCCCCAGAGACCCGGATGACCGGGAACAGGTGCTGGGCGAACTGTGGAATCGGCATCCGAAAGATATTCATAACCTGGTTGAACATATTAGCAAACTGCCAAAGTGGCCCAAGCTGCTTACCTGGCAAGTTTTGGATTTCGATAAAGCAGTCGCGAATAATGGTTTACAGGAAATGATGCAGGCACCGATTCTGTTCGTCACTTCCGAAAACGATCTTTCCGAATTGATGTCTGAAAAACATATCGAAATGCTACGGGATTATTTCACACAAGGGGGATTTCTATTTGTTGCCAGAGGCTGCAAAAGTAAATCGTTCGATCAGGGAATG
>Ga0316208_1002051_pt1 | contig 17240 bp, 15 predicted proteins | sample 3monopyrite_MG_FD_204944 | JGI IMG/M metagenome (GOLD analysis project Ga0316208, IMG submission 204944) | Microbial mat bacterial communities from mineral coupon in-situ incubated in ocean water Damariscotta River, Maine, United States -... | ecosystem: Environmental > Aquatic > Marine >...
AAGTGTGCTTGAAAAAGTGCTCGTACAGATGCGCCAGCTCCATCCTCAACACACCCGCAAGTGGTTTGAGGAACTCGAGCCATTGGGGGTGTTCTCCGGTGCCTTTGGCGTGCGCGCCCAGACGGACATGCACCGCGACTATCTCCGACGGACCTGTCTTGATGCGTTCAATGATTCGTTGCGGATGGTCACCGGGCAGTTGCTCGCCGTCCGCTTTCTTGGTCCTCAAGAACTTTGGGAATCCCCGATCACGACCAAGAGTTCAATGACCACAAAGCAGGTTTCCAAAGCCAATGCACCGATTTCCACATCGATTTCCGCACCGACGACCGCACCAACGACCGCATCAATTGCCACCGATTCAATGGGGCGGGCTCCAATCTTCGCGGGTGGATCCATCTGGGCCGATGAAGCGGGGTTGTCGGATCAAGAACTCTCTGAGCCATTGCCATCGTCCAATACGCCTCGGATTCACCACGCCAGTTCTGAGCGTGCTCGGATTGGTTCGAACGGTGCCCTTCCCATCAATCCAGACTACGGTTTCGACGAGTTTGTCATCGGCCCCAATAACCGGCTCGCCCATGCGGCATCGGTTGCGGTCTCTGAAAATCCGGGTTTCGCCTACAACCCGCTCTTTATTCATGGCGGGGTCGGGCTCGGTAAGACCCACCTGCTCCAAGCCATCTGCCTCAAAATTACCCAGGACAATCCTGAGATCAATCTGCATTATGTGTCGTGCGATGGATTTATGTCCCAGTTCATGAGCGCGGTGCAGTCTGGTAAGATGGCCGAGTTCCGTCACACCTTCCGCGATGTGGACCTGCTGGTCATCGACGACATCCACTTCCTCTCTAAGCGCGACCGCACCCAAGAAGAGTTCTTCCACACCTTCAATGCCCTGTATCAAGCCAACAAGCAGATCATCCTCTCATCGGATGCCCCACCCGAAGAAATCCCGGCCCTCGAAGAACGGCTGGTTTCTCGGTTCATGTGGGGATTGGTTGCCAAGGTCGATAAACCCGGCTTTGAAACCAGAATCGAGATTCTCAAACGCAAAGCCGAGGCCCGCGGGCTCACCCTCCCAGACCCTGTCGTCACCGAGATCGCCCACTACATCGACAGCAACATCCGCGAACTTGAAGGAGCGATCACCAAGCTCCAGGTCTACGCCGCGGTCGAAAAGAAAGACATTGATCTCGACTTGGCCCGTGATGCCTTGGGTGAGGAGTTTGCCGCGGCCGTCAGTGCCCAAGGCACCGGCACCACCATCGATAAGATCATCACTGAGATCGCCGGCTACTACACCGTCAAACGCACCGAAATCCTCGGCAAGCGCCGTCACAAGTCCATCGCCCTCCCTAGACAAGTTGGGATGTACCTCTCACGCAAATACACACACCACTCACTCGAAGAGGTCGGTGCCCAATACGGCGGCCGCGACCACACAACGGTGATGCACGCCGTCAAAACGATCACCAAGCGGATCAAAGAAGACGAATCGCTCCACAGCGATGTTTTGGCGATCGAAACTCGGCTCCGTGTGGGCTCGGGTTCTTGAGACCAATCTGCATTCTTTGAGAGCTGTTTTTTGGCCCTTGCGTTGTCGCTTTCCTTGTGGATAAGTCGTGGATAAGCGCGCCAATGCGCTCGGTCGCGCCAATTATTTGAGAATGTTTATCTGAGTTGGTCGCGTCCTGCCCAAGCACACCGGCGCGCAGTTGGATGGAGTTGACACACAACCGACAGGCAAATAACAGAGCGATAGGCCGCCTAATCTGTTTCATATTCGTTGTTTAGGGGTTGTATTGGTGAGTTGTTCACCAAGTGGGCGCGTCAATTACTACCACTACCTAATTAATTCAATTGTTGGTATATGAAGAGAAGAACCATCAGGCCAACACGAGTGATTTCTTCTTTGTGTCTTGTGGGTAGGTGTGGGATAAGTCAAGAGATCAGAGTGATTGTCCAAAGTACTCAGGGTTGCTTGTCTGCGTCCCTGAGTTGCTTGAAGAACGCCTTGAGCATGGCCGAGGACTCCGATGCCAGAACCCCAGGCACAATGGCACAGCGGTGGTTCAGACGCTCGTCATCGCACAACTGGTACAGCGACCGTACCGCCCCCGCTTTGGGATCATCGGCCCCATACACCACACGACCGAGCCGAGCATTGACAATCAACCCCGCACACATCGGGCATGGCTCGAGGGTGACGACCAGCGTGCAGTGGTTGAGCCGCCAATCGTCGATGGACTGGCAGGCGTTCATGATCGCGGTGAACTCGGCGTGCCCGGATGGGTTCTTGTCACACTCTCGGGTGTTGGAGCCCTGGCCGAGAATCTTGCCGGTCTCAGTTTCGTAGACCATCGCCCCGACGGGCACCTCGCCCATCTCACCGGCGGCTTTGGCCAGTTCAAGGGCCTTGCCCATCATGTCCAGATCTGTCTGGGTGGGTTGGGGTTCGGAGAGGGTCATTTTGAATGGTCATCATCTGGGGTGATGGCGTTTTGGTCTTGTTGCTCGCGGAGATCGCCGATGACCCGCGAGATTGGGAACACACGAAGAATCAGCAGACCCAGTTCATAGAGCCCGTACAAGGGCGTCGCCAGCAACACCATCGACAACGGATCGGCCGGCGTCAGAAATGCACCTAGAATCGCGCAGATTGTGATCGCGTACCGACGATACTTGCCCATGGCTCGTGGATCAAGAATCCCGACCCACCCAAGCATCACAATCACCACCGGCATCTGGAAGGCAATTCCAAAGGCCAAACCCATATTAAGCACCGCCTTGATGTACTCACTGACCCGATACTGCTGAATAATTCCCAGATCGGTCGTCAGATGGATGGTGCGGATCGTTGGCAATTGGGACTCTGGATCAACAGCAATCACAATCCGCTGTTGCATTAATGGCTCATTGATCCAGGTCATTCCGAGGGTTGGAGATTCAGGGTCCGCTTCAAGAATGGGAATGGTCGGAAGCACGATCCCGGCTGGGAGCGGGGCCGTGGGAATCATGGGTGTGCCAGAAACCTTTGAGCCATAGGTGATGAAGAAGGTCAGGATGACCGGCAGAATTACAAAGTACAAAAACAGCATACTCAACACGGTGAGGATGCCAGAGAACGGGATGAGGATGTACACGACTCGCCGTTCGTGTTTGTACAGACCAGGAGAGACGAACTTCCACAAGTGGTACAAAATCCAAGGCGATCCGAGCAGAATCGTGACGACAACCGCCAGATGCACGACAGTGCCAAAGGTTTCAAAGGGCCCTGTTGCGAGCAATGATGAACCCTGCCCGCCGTCGAGCAGTTTGTTTCTCGCTGGGGTGATGAGGGTGTTGAGTAAAAATCGACCCGAAGCAAAGGCCACCACAAAGATCGGGATCACCCCAATCAGCGCCCAAAACACCCGTTTGCGGAGGTCTTCGAGGTGATCCCCCAGCGACATAACCCCCCAATCACCCCAATTTCCCCCATCCTGATCGTCTCGGCCTGGGGTTTGAGACGATGAACGCGGCGGTGCAGGCGACTGATTGGTCGGAAAGCGGGATGGAGAAGTCGCGTCGGTCATCTGGGTGCAACTCTAGGGGGCATATAACCAGTAATACTTATGGGAACAACCGATTGCGGTGCTTCTGAATTTGGTATTTTCTGCTCTGAATCAACTGAATTGATGACGGTTTATCAACTGTGGTGCATCTGTGTGGAAGTCTTGATTTGATAAAGGGGAAGTCGTGAGCGAAGTGTTGTGAGCACATCCTGGGATCAGCAACTACCGATCGAGCAAGCGATCGCCGGGCAGGGCGATGCCTTGTCGCAGGTCTGGATCGGCGTGCGCCGATGGGTTGCGGTGATCTTGATTGCTCATAAACCCCGCGAGGCGGATTTGGAGGACTTGTTGCAGATGGTTGCCTTTCAGGTATGCCGGAAGATTCACGAGGTTCGCGAGCCGTCGTTGTTCAAGCCTTGGCTGCGGACGGTGACGATCAACATTGCCCGCGAGCAGGGTCGCAAGGCCTCTCGCAAGCGGGTGGGCATGCTCCGGCTTGTTGGACGGACCCGCAATGAACCCGACCAGATCGGATCGATGCAGTTGTCTGAAGAAGCCAAGCGTGTACTCGACGCGGCCTTGAGTTTGCCCGAAAAATACCGCGAGCCGGTGCTGATGCGGTGCCAACAGTCAATGAGCTACAGGCAGATCGCCGAGGTGCTTTCACTCCCGGAAACCACGATCGAGACGAGAATCGCCCGAGGTCGACGGATGCTCCGTGAAACACTCGAACTGCAAGCCAAGCAGCAATTTGAAACTGAGACCAAGAAAATGAAACAGAAAACACAGGCCCGAACAGTTCAGGCCGGAGGTGCGTGATGGAGATCAATCCCAAGACCACAAATGAATCAAACATGGGTTCAGATTCCAGCCCAGAACACTCGGCTCATCTGCGTGATCTTCTGATTTCTAGAGTAATTGATGGCTCGGCTAGTTCGGAGGATTGGTCGTCTTTCCGGGTTATGGCTGCAAATGATGCCGAGGTTTGGACCGATCTGAGCAACGCCCAACGCGAACATGAAGCCCTGAGCGAAGTGATGCATGCGGCTTCGATCATCGCTGACAAGATTGATCTTCCGGGTGGTTCGGGTTCGCCTTTGGTCTTTGAGAGCCGTGTGACAACCGTCTCGCGGTGGGGGGGCTGGGCCGTTGCCGCGGTGCTAATTCTGGGGTGGTTTACCGGGACGATTTCGATGAATCCAAACCAGAACTCAAGCCATCCAATTGATCCGATTACCGCAGGGATGGTTTCGCTTGGCCAAGCCAGCCCGGAGCAGGCCTTTGGACAATACCTCCAAGCCGGGCAAACCAATGGTCAGGTCGTTGGCGAAATGCCCAACCAGATCGTCGTTGAAACCCGCCCATTGGCCGATGGCACCATCGAAGTGATTTATCTACGCCAAATCATCGAACGCCGGGTGCTCGACCAGGCCTACCGCGAGGCGGTTGACGAGTTCGGAAACTCGGTCGTTGTGCCTGTGAATCTGGATTCACTCAAAACAAACTCGCCGTTCTAAAGCATTTGTTTTTCAAGAATTCAAACCCGTATGTGACAGAACAGCGGTTGGAGCGCATCCAAGTTCATGGCTTGTTCCTGCACTTTCAAGCCACAAGAACCACAACCACTCACACTCATGGAGAAATTTACAATGAAACACAACACACACCTGCTCTCGGCGGCAATCCTGATCGGACTCGCTGGCGTCGCCAACGCAACGATCGCCACAGGCACATCAAATGATGGATTCATCGTCGAAGCAACCGCCCATCCACACGAAGACACCAAAGCCGCCAAGCACCAAGTCTGGATTCAGCAAATGAGCGACGGCGAGCATCTCTACGAACTCCGGATGGAAGACGGCGTGTACACCGTTTCAATCGATGGCAACCAAGTACCAAATGATCAAGTTAAGAAAACCGATTCTTCGGTGATTATTCTTGATGGAAACGGTGGAGAAATCTACGAGTTTGATCTGACTCTTGCGGCAAACGGACCGATCGCTCTGCACAACACAAACTCCATGTACTTTTCTCCTTCCAACCAAGCCGGCCACCTGATAGAAATAGTTGGTAGCCAAAACGGTGACGACCTGACTATGAAAGTTGAGTTGAAGCCAAAGGTCATGCTCGGGGTCTACACCGATGAACCAGGCGAATCGCTCCGCAAGCACCTTGGAATTAAGGGCCATGCGATTTTGATCGAAAGAGTAATCGAGGGCCTGAGTGCCGATCAAGCGGGCATCAAGGACCACGACATCATCATCTCGATCAACGGCTCCGACGGCGTATCTCCAGAAGAACTGACCGAAATTCTCACCGAGAAAAATCCGGGTGATGAGATCAAGATCGTTGTTCTTCGCAATGGTCAAGAAATGAAAGTAAATACCAAACTCTTCGCGTACAACGCCGAGGCACTCGGGCGGGCATCATTTCCCAATGGCGGCAAATGGATTGGCATGCTTGATCCAACAATTTCCGGCACTGTTCGAGTGCCACCCGCTCCACCATCACCAAATCAGTTCTATTTTAGTCCAGAAACACGAGAACTGACCCATCAAAAAATCCTTGATGCTCTCCGCAAAGAGGGTATTGGTGAAAAGAAAATCGCTGAAATTGAAAGACAGATTCGTGCATCGCTCGAAGAGAATGTCTGGAAGCCACTGGCTGAGAATGGTTCAGCGGCCCGGTCATATGCTTGGAAAAACCTGAGCGGAGACGACCCAAAACTCGCAAATGAACGCTTCTTAGTCGAGAACATGCAACAAAAAGCGGAGGACGCGATGCGCCACGCCGAGCGGATGACCCTGGAATTTAAAGATGGCCAACTGCTTCTCAAGCGACACGCAAAGGTTCTAGAAGACAAACTTCAGACTCTCAAGGCACATGTTCAAGATTCCATACCCGAGGCCGAAGCCGAGCTCCAAAGCCGGCTCGTCGAACTCGAAGACCGCCTCGATCAACTCGAATCGGCCCTCGATTCAAAGATGGACAGCTTATCAGGACTCATAGAACAACTCATCAACCGGCTCGATGAGGATTGAAGATTCAGATATCGGAAAGTTTTTTTCCTCAGTCACCAAAATCAGCAACCAAAGAAGTTCTGATCGGTTGAAAGAGAGGTTGGGACAATCCCAATCAGAGATTGACCACGACGCCGGTTCTGCATTTATGTAGAACCGTTCCCCGGCGGCTGCGCGATGAGACCCCGTGCAGCCGCCATTTTTTTTGATCAACCACCACTCCGGCTACCATGCCGGTGGGCTTTGCCACTTGCATGATCTAGTCCTCATCCTCGTCTCTATTCCTCACTTCTTTGTGTCCTCTGTGGTACACTCTTGACAAGGAGAACCGCCGATGTCCGACCACCCCCAATCAGGCCAAGAAATGATCGCGCTGGTCCGCGAAAGCTATGACCTTCTTAGAGCCGAGATTGCCAAAATCATCGTTGGTCAAGACGAGGTGGTCGATCAGATTCTCATGGCCATCTTCTCGAAGGGACACGCCATGCTTGTCGGTGTCCCCGGGCTTGCCAAAACCTTAGTGATCTCCACCATCGCCCAAACCATGGAACTCGGGTTTTCTCGCATTCAGTTCACCCCAGACCTCATGCCCAGCGACATCACAGGCACCGAAGTCATCGAAGAAGACAAAGCCACCGGCCAAAGATCACTGAGATTCGTCCCGGGGCCCATTTTTTCAAGCGTTATTCTCGCCGACGAGATCAACCGAACCCCGCCCAAGACCCAAGCCGCACTGCTCGAAGCGATGCAGGAACGGCAGGTCACCGCCGGGGGTACTCGGCATGTCCTCCCAGATCCATTCTTTGTCCTTGCCACCCAGAACCCCCTCGAACAAGAAGGCACCTACCCACTCCCCGAAGCCCAACTCGACCGCTTTATGTTCCAAATCCTTGTCCGGTATCCGACCGAAGAGGAAGAACTCGAAGTCATCAAACGCAGCGCGACCAAAGGCGAAACAAGCGTAAATCCGATCATCGATACCGACCGGATTCTCGAGGTTCAGAAAATTATCAAGCACACCCCGGTCCCCGAGCATGTCTGCAAATACGCCTTGCGTTTGGTTCGTGCGACCAGAGCCAACGAGGGCGGCTCACCTGACAACCCGATCCCGGAGATGGTTCGTGATTATGTGTCTTGGGGTGCAGGCCCGCGCGCCAGCGAGGCGTTGGTTCATGCCGCCAAAGCCCACTCGATGCTCCTTGGTGACGGGTTGGTGACCGTCGAGACCATCCGGGCCATTGTTCATCCGGTACTGCGACATCGGTTGGTACTCAACTTCAACGCCCAGGCCGATCAGGTGACCCCCGAGATGATCATCGACAATCTTCTCAACACCGTGCCGGTTGATGGGCTCGATGAGCACACCCGCACCGCAGTTCAGAGTGTGATCGAGCGTGGTTTATAAATGAAATTGGACAAAAAACATCCGATTTAGCTGCAAATCAGAATCATTCCAAATAGTTTTGGAATCTTTCCTTGTACTCAGGTATTTAATCCCATAGTGTTGTTATTGATACGGAGGTCCTCTTGCTTTCACAAACTACTGAATACGCTCTTCGGGCGACCATTTGCTTGTCTTATACACAAGAAGGGCTTGTATCGACTTCTGAACTCGCCGAGATCACCAAGGTCCCAATGAACTATCTTGCCAAGGTACTTCAGCTGCTCGCTCGTTCTGACATTGTTGCGGGCCGCAGAGGAGTTGGCGGTGGGTATCGGCTTACAAGACCCCCAGCAGAGATTTCGATGCTCGATGTCATCAACGCGATCGACCCGATCAGGCGGATATCCTCGTGCCCACTCAAGCTCCAAAACCACAGCGGATCCCTGTGCCCGCTGCACCACAAACTCGATCAGGCCATCGAGATGTTGATTACTCAGTTCTCGGGAATATCCATGGCCGACATGCTTGGTGAACTCGGTGACAATCGACCACTCTGCGACAAAGAAATGACCACCAAAGTCGAACTCACCCTCGGCGGTAAAAAATAATCCGAGCGATCTACAGATCGTCCCAATATCAAGATCGTTTGGAATCGGCTGAATACCATCGCAGCAATGAGCGATCTCAATACAGAAAATCCAGAAACCGAATCAACAGAGCCCCAAGACCTCCACCGGCTCGAGCTCCAACGCCGTGCCAATCGCGATGCTGTTCTTGAGTTGGGCATGATGCCCTATGGCCAACGCACCGATGGGCTCGATACACTCGACGGAGCCCACAACGCGTACGACGAGTCAGCCGATCTCGCCAACAAAGAATCCAACCAAACCCGCAAACAAGCCAAACGGGATACCCCAGACACCGCTGAGGGCGATCTCCCGGCAATCATCGACACCCGCCCCCGCGTCAAAGTCGCAGGTCGTGTCGTTCTGGCGCGTGACAATGGCAAACTCATCTGGCTCAACCTCCGCGATCACACTCGCGATGTCTTCCAGATCGCCGTCTCAAAGCGTGATTGTGACGAACTGGGATTTGGATTGGCCAAAAAACTTGATGTCGGCGACATCGTCATCGCCCAAGGACCGCTCACCAGAACCAACACCGGCGAGGTCACCTGTTGGGCAAGTTCATTGACCCCTGCAAGCAAGTGCCTTGTTCCTCCACCAGAGAAGCACGCCGGGCTGACCGATACCGAACTCCGCTACCGCCAGCGGTACATCGACATGTGGGTCAACCCAGAAACCACCCGCGTCTTTGTGCTCCGCTCCAAGATGATGCAAACGGTGCGTGGTTATCTTGACAAGATGGATTTCGTCGAGGTCGATACCCCTGTGCTGCAAACCCAGGCCGGCGGCGCCGCGGCCCGCCCGTTCTTCACCCACATGAACGCCCTGGACATCGACCTCTCCCTGCGGATCGCGCCCGAGCTCTACCTCAAACGACTGCTCGTCGGCGGGATGCCCCGTGTCTATGAAGTCAGCCGCAACTTCCGCAACGAGGGGCTCGACAAATCGCACAATCCGGAGTTCACCAGTCTGGAACTCTATCAGGCCTTCGGCAACTACGAAACCATGATGGAAATCACCGAGGGGCTCATCCGAGAGCTCGCGGGGCTCGCCGGGGATCAAACCGGCAACGAACCGGCACTGATGCCGTTCGGCGAGATGAACATCGACTACGCGAGTCCCTTCGAGAAAGTCACCTACTCCGAGCTTTTCAAAGACGCCCTCGGGTTCGAGATCGGCCAGATCGCCCGTGCCCGAGATGAAGCCGTCAAACGAGGCATCAAAACCAAGTCCGAAGACGGCTCCCCCATCGCCGATATCTTCATCATCAACGAACTCTTCGAAGAAGTCGCCGAAGCAATAATCAATCCCAACAAGCCGACTTTCGTGCTTGATTACCCAGCCGCTCTTTCACCGCTCACCCGTCCCAAGACCGACACACTCGACAACCCGATCCCGCTCGCCGAGCGGTGGGACCTGTTCATCGGCGGCATGGAGATCGGCCCGGCGTACACCGAACTCAACGATCCAGACATCCAAGAAGCCAAGTTCAGAGAGCAACTCGCCGGGGTCGATGATGAAGAATCCACCTTCCGCAACTTTGACAAGGACTTCATCAATGCGCTCAAGGTCGGGATGCCCCCCGCCGGCGGGCTCGGGCTCGGGCTCGATCGTCTGGTGATGCTCCTGAGCAACTCACGCACAATCCGCGATGTGCTCCCCTTCCCGATGATGCGGCCACTGACCAAACAATAAAATCAAACGCTGTTGAAACAAAAAAACACCCTGCATGAAGCAGGGTGTTGTGTGGTGTTGCAAGATGGGAAATCAATCGTCAGGATTGACTTGCTTGCTTTCTTTTTCTTTTTCAAAGGCCTCGTTCTGCTTGCGAATTTTTTCATCGTAGGCGGCGGCGGCTTTTTTGGTATCAAGTACCCGTCCGTCCGGGTATGTGATGGTGCCTTGCATCGCATCGCTGTCACTGATATCAATCTTTCGATCGTGCATGACATCGAGACGGCGAATCGCAGGCGAAATATCGGGATTATTTCGCATGTTGCGCATCTCAGTAAAGAGCATGATGCCTTCTTCAAGACTCAACCCCCGGAGTACAGAATCCAGTTCTGCCAACTCGGCACGCTGGGTTTCTTTGTTTTCATTTAGTGGTCGTTGAAGTTTGGCAAGCTTCATTGCTGCTGACGAACTGAGCCCGGAGTTCTGAACAAGATCACCAACCTTGGTCGACATCTCGGCGACCATCGCCCGGTAGGCCTGCTGGGTTTCATGAATTGAATCCTGAAGCACAAACCGCATCACTTCACTCAGCGGATCCTCGGCCTCAAACTGAATCTCTGCCGTCACGCCTTGTTTGTACTCGTTTACGATGTATTCATTCATCCCCGACTGTGTGCGGCTCAAAATACCCCGATTGCGGAGCTCTTGAGAAAGCGTCGTTCGTCCAACCAATGGTTTGATCATTTCAGCAATCTCGGCCATGCTTTTGATGTCTTCAAGACTCATCGTCTCAATCCGACCATCGGTCACCATCCAGTACAGATCAAGATTGTCAATCAACAACCGCTCAAACCGTGCACGCCGGCCATAGAGCACAGGCATGATCGCATCGACGGATTTGTTCCCGATCGTCGGATTCGACCGCATCGCCAATATATCAGGAAGTTCGGTCAACCGAAGAATCTTGCCGTTCTCATCTTTGGAGAGAAGCTTGGGATATGGCGTAGTAGTTGGTAGATTCTGTACCTGAGTACCACCAGAACTCGAAGCGGGTTGTTTGATCTGTGGTTGGGCAGTGGGCTTGGCAGCCGGTTGAGCCGGGGCAGCAACCTTAGCAGGGGCTTCGTACTTGGGTTCTTCCTTTGTGGGCTCGGTCGGTGGCGGGGCAACCTGTGCCAATGCACTGCTTCCCATCATCCCAACAGCAAGACCAGCAATCAACCAACAACGGCGTGCATTCAAATTCATCTGTAGATCCTCCCGAATCCTTCAAGTGTTCATGTTTATTCGTCTGGACTCACGGCACCATCGCCGCCACACGGTCCATCCATTCACCATCCCTGGCCGATCTGTACAACTATCGTCATACCAAGGGGTATGCTTCATCCCAAGGCGGGGCTCACACAGCCAAACGCACAAGGGTGCCAATTATGACGCGCCACCCACAAAAAACCGCCAAAATCAAGGTTTTTCATCCCATGAGCCCCACAATTTTCGGACTCACCCGCCCCAAACACCGAGAATCCCCATGAACGCGTCCAATTCATCCAAACCCACCTCTACACTCGCCGCCCAAATCGCCGACGCCTCCCTCCTCCGAGGCACCTTCATCCTCCGCAGCGGACGCACCAGTTCCTACTACCTCGACAAATACAGGTTCTCCACCAATCCCGATATCCTCGTCAAACTCGGCTCCATGCTCGCCGCAAGAATCGTAGAGATCGAATCCCAATCCGGCCCAGTCACCCGTCTGGCTGGCGCCGAGCTCGGCGGCATCCCCCTGGTCACCGTCGCCGCGATGGAAACCGGCAAACCCGCGATCTTCGTCCGCAACGCCAAAAAAAACTACGGCACCGCCAAACAAGTCGAAGGCGATGTCAACCAAGATGATGTCGTCGTCTTCCTCGAAGATGTCGCCACCACCGGAGGCCAAGCCCTCGAAGCTGTTGAGGTTCTCAAATCGATGGGCGCCGCCGTCCCCGCCATCATCAGCATCATCGACCGCCAAGAAGGCGCCCGCGAGAACATCGAAGCCGCCGGCGTCGCCTTCCACGCCCTCTTCACCAAACACGACCTCGGCGTCGAAGACTAATCACTTACCGATTTGCGAGTTCTTCCTCAATTTTCTGTGCTTCCTCGGCCTGCACCTCATACCGCTCACGATTGATCCGGTGATCCATCAAAAAATGCACCTTCTCAGACAACTCTTTGCCCGCGACCTCAAGCAACGCCTTGCGGGCCTGTCCCAGATGCGTCCTGCGCGATATATGACAGATGACCATATGCTCGCACTGAGCCACCTTGAGCCACTCGGCGATGTCATCAACATGCATGTGCATCCCGACCTTGGCCCGCTGCTTATGGTCCTTTTCAAAGAAAGTACACTCGCTGATAATGATCTGTGCATTTAATACATCATCACGCAACAGATGCGCCCCGGGAAGCGTGTCGCCGGTGTAGGCAATCAGGGGGACCTCGAAGCTATTGACGATCTCCTCGCCGCGCAGTTTGAGATCTTTGATCTTCTCCTGAGGCAACCCAACCAACTCCGGCTTGAGTTTGGTTCGTTTCTCGATGATCGAATATCCCGACGACGGGCAGGTGTGTTCTGTATGGAATGGCCGAAGGAAAATGTTGTTTTTGATCTGCAACTCTTCGCCTTCGTCGAGTGCGATCAACTCATACGGCGTCTTCTGCCGTTCAAGTTCCTGAAACCCATCCATCATCCCCCGAACATCACCCTCGATGCGTTTGTCACACACAATCGTCCCAGGCCCCATCCCCTGAAAGTTCCGCTGCGAACACCAATACGCCAATCCCCCGATGTGATCCATATGCCCATGCGAGAGCACGCAATATTTCGGAGCCAGGTGCGCCCGCGGTGCCTTGCCCATATCAAAGCACACATCCATCTCCGGGATCGAGATCGTCGTCGCCTCCCCAGCGACCGAAAACCCCTGAACCCGAAACGGCGGCAAATACAAAAAACCAAGTGAACCCTCACGGGGCGGCGGACGCGGGATCATGGCTAATTCTCCTCAAACCCGAGCTTTAGCGCGGGTGGAAACACTCTTCAATCACCCGAAACCACCGGGCAACAAAGTAGTTTAGGCGGGGGATTGGTCACTGGAATCGGCTGGAGGTTGATGGGGTACCGTGTGAAAGTAGCCGCACTCAGGGCACTTCAGTGAGGGAATCGATGCGCATGGATATTTGCACCGGATACAAAGACCGGCATTTCTTCGGTGGGCATGCCGCTTTGAAATCTCTGTATCCATAATCCACTTTCCAATATACGCCACGATGGTTGGTATCCCAAAGAGTGCGATGAGCCGAAGAAGTGTCTGACCCAAAAGCACCGCCGAAAAATGGGTTTCTGGCGGTTGACCAGGACGATACTTGGCCATCTCTGGATCGGCCTTGGCGTACACAAGTATTGCCGTATACGCTCGATCGATTTGAACTTGGGTGAGTGGCTGTTGTCGTGAAACAATACATTGATCGTCAACAAAAACAGATTCGGTTATCCACAGTTCGATCAATCCTCGAACTGGGCCACGAACTCGGTTTGGTTTGTATTTGACAATAGCGTGTGGTTTGACATTTGAATCCGTATTCAATGCTCGATTGAAAAACTCACCAACCGGGATTACTTCCACAGAATCCTCATTCAAAACAAGATACATGCTTCGAAATGCTACAGGAGTACCCGCTGCCGGTATCAATATACTCGCCAACAACAACACAAAGACCACAATCCACACAATGACAAACTCACGCTTTCTCACGGTTCATTGTACGGCTCACACAGAATACAAATGCAATCGATTTGCATACCATCCCCTATGACCACTGAAGAATCTACAAACGACTTGCAAACCGCCCCATCCCAAGACCAGTCCGTCGGCGCGATCATCTCACGCCTTGGCCCCGCCGCGTATCTTGGCATCGCCTGGGCCGTCATGCCCGCCATCGCCGGCTTCCTCCTCCTGGCCAACATGTCCAAGGCCTCGGACATCCTCCACCAACGCAACCAAGAGGGCGGCGGTTTGCTCGCCATTGGCGTCGGGATGTATGTCGGGATATTCTTCCTCTCCGCCGGGTTCGGGTTCCTCCCGACCTATTCCCAAGCCATCCTCGCCGGCTTCGCCTTCGGCATCGGCATCGGGTTCCCCGCCGCACTCATGGGCTTTACCGGCGCGTCGATCATCGGCTACTTCATCGCCCTCAAAATAGCCCGCACCCGCGTCGAATCCGAAATCCACAAACACCCCAAAGCCACCATCGTCCGCGACGCCTTCATCCGCCATGGCTTCTGGCGCGCCACCGGCATCCTCGCACTCCTCCGCGTCTCACCCGCCTCTCCCTTCTCCCTCATGAACGGCTTCATGGCCGTGTCGGGTGTGAAGCTGGTCCCCTATGTCATCGCCACCGTCGTCGGCATGGCCCCGCGCACCTTCGCCGCCGTCTGGATCGGCAATCAGGTCGTCAACTGGGACGAGTACGACAAACCCAAATGGCTCATCATCGCAGGCATCGTCCTCATGGTCGCCGTCCTCATGCTCCTTGGACACATGGCCAACAAAGCCATCGACAAAGCTATGGGCAATCAATCACAAGCAGATTCACAAGCATCAGAATCCGCCCCAACCGACTGAGAACCCTCGGCTTGGGACGGCTACCATCCTCCCAATGACGCTTGTTGATACACAGTCTCAACTAGAAACGCCCACCAGACCCCGCCCGGTCGTGGTCGATCTCCACACCGATCAAGTTGATCCAAAGACCGAATCCGGCTCCGTCATCCGCCGACTCGCCTCCCCAACCATCATCGGCATCGCTTGGTCTGTCCTCCCCTCCGTCGCAGGCGTCCTCCTCCTCCTCAACATGGAACCCATCAAGCTCGCCCTCATCGGCAACACCGGCTCAACCACCCAACTCACCATCGGATTCGCAATCTACACCATCGCCTTCGTCATCCTCGCCGGCATCGGATGTCTGCCCACAGTTTCCCAAGCCGTCCTCGCCGGCTACGCGTTCGGCTTGACCCTCGGCTTCCCCGCCGCCCTCCTCGGCTTTGCCGGCGCCTCACTCGTCGGATATGAACTCGTCAAACACCTCGCCCGCGACCGCGTTGAACAAGAACTCGCCCGCTCCCCAAAGACCTCCATCGTCCGCCACGCCCTCCTGACAGCCAGCACCAAACGATCCATCCTCATCGTCGCATTGCTCCGCGCCTCCCCCAGCGCACCCTTCGCTCTGACCAACCTCGTGCTGGTCAGTTTGGGCGTCTCCCGAAAGGTCTTCCTCATCGGCACCATCGTCGGCATGATCCCCCGCACCCTCGCCGCGGTCTTGATCGGCGTCTCGATCACCAACTGGACCGGAGACTTCACCCAACCCAAATGGATCATCACCGCAGGCATCGCCGCAACAGTCGCCCTCCTGATCATCATCAGCAAGGTCGCCGCTTCAACACTCAAAAAACTCTCGACTGATTAGATAACCGGGTCTTTGAGCAGGTTGATAAACACAATCATAAATCCGATGATCGTCGCGTTGTGAATAAAGTGTGCCGTCATCACCGCGATGATCGATCCACGCCATTGCCGCATAAACGCAAACATAAGCCCCAGCCCAATAATCGGCCCCACCAACAACGGCCCATACGAGTGCATATACGCAAACAACAACGCACTGATCACCGCCGCCAACACCCAGTGCAACCGCCCCCGCAGATGCCGGAACAACGCCCCTCGAAAAATAAGTTCCTCGGTAATCGGCGCCCACACCGTCGCCAATACAAAGACCATCACCACCACAAAGACCGGACCATCACTGATCAAATCAAAGATCGGATTCGACGGGGCCTCAATCGGCCCGCCACTTCCAGAGGCCATCGCGCTCTGCACAATCAACACCACCAACGAGATCAACACCCCAAAGAGAAACAACGGCACCCCCGCGATGTACGCCACAATCCCGCACCCGATTTCCTTGAGTACCCCTTCGCCGGAATACAACCCGATCGCCCGCCGCCACCGCTGAACCTTCATCCCCCGAAGCAACGCCCACGCCGGCACCAGCATCAACACCCATTGCAACGGCAGCGCCAACGCCCTGAGATCAGGATTCACCTTCACACTCAAAAACAACAACCCGATCGACAGCACCGCAAAGCCCGCCAAAAACAGGACATAAGTTTCCAAAAACACCGACCCACCGGGCTCGGGCTTCTCAAACCGAAACTTCATCTTCCCAGACGCCAGATTGACAATCCCAAGAATCAACAGCACCATCCCCGCCAAAAATCCAAACCCCACCAATCCCATCATCCCAAAGAGCAACACCAGAATCCACCCAAACCCCGTCACGATCGGCTGGCGCATCGGATCATCATCATCAAGCCCATGTGTCAACGCCGCCTGTCCCAGTACTCCATAGCGAGCCACCAGTTGCTCGCGCATCGGCTGCTCGATGGAATCGGGCCCGTTGGTGTAAATCGATTCCAATCCTCCCAGTTCAGCAAGCACGAGTTCTTTGGAAGTCGAATCGAGAGTCGTTTCATCGACATCCCACAACTCGATCCGCAACGCATCGATCCGATTGATCGCCGAATCAGCCCCCTTGTATTCCCCGCTCATGATGATCGCCCGCACCTGATCCTCAGGCGAATACGCCACAGCAAACTGATCCATCACCATCTCGCTCATGTCATCGGGCTGGCTCATCAACAACTTGCGTCCACGAATAAACATCCGTGCCGGCAAATCAATCGACCCAAACCGCCCCGCCGCCGGATGCTCTGCATCAGTCACGGCCACAGGAGCCGTCCCCCCAAACATCCCATACTGGGTATCCTCAGGCAGATTCTGCCACAGAATAATCCCCGACGCAAAGACCACCGCCAAAACCAACGCAATCAACCGAGAAACCTGAGTCCCAGGGTCGGCTTCGGAGGCAGAGTTGGTGTCTGGTT